>VOFG01001281.1_pt1 | contig 234000 bp, 368 predicted proteins | sample 5384171 | NCBI WGS metagenome assembly VOFG01 (sample SAMN12384726, study PRJNA508395) | human gut metagenome | isolation source: healthy gut F | host: Homo sapiens | reverse complement strand
CGCGTGTATGGAAGAACGCTGGTAAAGGGCAATAGCTGGGTGACGGGAGTCAGCGTGGTTTATGCTTTTTGAGCAGCATGATGCGCTCCTTTTTTCCGAAGGGAGAGGTCCGCACGCATGCGGATCATGTCAATGCATTGCACGCCATTGTCCCAGACGGGTTCCGGATAGTTGTCCGTGAAGTGGTTGTTGATAACGCCAGAAATCTGGAATCCGCAGCTTTCATAGAGAGCCATTGGCCCCGGAGATGCATCGGACGTTCCCACTTCCGCATACCGGCCCCCTTTGTTTCTGATGATGTCCAGGGCGTGCCGCACTAGGGCTGTTCCGCAATGCTGCCTTCTATATTCAGGAGCTACGGGCAATTCATGATTTCCCATGTATGTTTCCCCGTCTGACGGATAACAATGACTCCGGCGGCAGTCCCGCAGTTTTTGCGACGTAAAAAGTTCGCCGTGGGCCAGATGATCCGCTATCCGGCGTTCGTCCGGATCCGCATCCAGCAGAAGTTCCCTGAGGGGGCGGGCGGGGGCCACACGGCCATCTCCCGCTCTATAGGAAAGGTGCAGGCCATTATTCCACGCGCATGAAGATAATGGAATCCGCCAGCAGTTCCCCTTGCAGGCTGTCCCCCTGGATGACGACAGGCTGGCCGGAGGAGATCAGCCCTTTTTCTTTCAGCAGGTCCGGGGCGGTGGAGATCATGCGGGCCGGATCTTTCAGGAAGGGTGATTCAAAGGCGGTTACGTCGCGCGCCAGGGCGAGTTGCCTGACAACGACAGGGGTCATTGCTGAAGGCGAAAATGGCAGCCCGTTCCGGCCTGAGGACGGCTGCCTGCGTGGCGCCCAGGCCGCGGCGGGTAAAGACGATCAGACAGGCGCTCTACACGGAGTCCGCCAGGGAGATGGCTGCCTTGGTGGCTTTCTGGCGGTCTCCGTTCAGGATGGCGGATGCCGCGAAGTTGAGATTGCCGGAGCACTCCATGCGGTGGGCGATGGAATCCAGCACTTCCACACAGCGTACGGGGTAATGGCCCACGGAGGTTGCTCCGGAAAGCATGACGGCATCCACTTGTTCAAAGATTGCGTTGGAAACGTCCGTGACTTCCGCACGGGTAGGGGTGGGCTGGGTTATCATGGATTCCAGCATATGCGTTGCCACGATGCAGCGGCGTCCCAGCCTGTGGCAATGGCGGACGATGCGGCGCTGGATGATGGGCAGTTCTTCAATGCTGACTTCAATGCCCAGGTCTCCGCGCGCGACCATGATAACGTCTGCGGCCAGGATGATATCGTCAATGTGGCGGACAGCCTGCTGGTCTTCAATTTTGCGACGATCTGGGCCTTGCCTCCCAAGTTGTCGATGTGTTCCCGGAGCTGGGCAATATGGGCGGCATCCCGGACGAAGGACATGGCTACGTAGTCCGTCTCGCATTCTACGGCCACGGCCAGGTCCGCCAAGTCTTTTTTCCGTCAGGGCCGGGAGCCGCAGCGCTACGCCGGGAAGGTTGATGTGGCGGCGGGAGCCGAATACGCCTTCCGTGAGCACGTCGCAGATGAGCCTGTCCGGGCGCACTTCCGCAATGCGCATGAGGATGCCTCCGTTATCCACCACCATGGTATGGCCCGCCTGAACATCCTGCAGGAGGCCGTCATAGTTTACCGTGGTGGAAAAAGGAAGTTCCGGCTTGGCTGTGCCCAGGCGGATTTCCACGGTGTCTCCCTTTTTCAAATGGTAGGGGTTCCATCAGATCTCCCGTGCGAATGGAAGGCCCCTGGAGGTCAAAGAGGATAGCTACGTTCGCTTTCAGTTCCGCTGCTTTCCGGCGGATGCGGAAGACGACTTCCCGGACCCAGTCGTGTTTGGAATGGCTCATGTTGAGCCGGAAGACGTTGGCTCCGGCTTCAATAAGCTGGCCCAGCATGTCGGAAGTGTCTGTTGCTGGTCCAATAGTACAGATGATTTTGGTGGCCCGGGGCCGGGAAGGTGTGTTCATGGTCTTTGTCAGTGCCCCTAATGTATCTTACGGGGCGTTTAAATGAAGTTTTTATGATACATGGCAGGATTGTTGCATGTCACGGGGTGCTTGAGGGAGCATACTGGCTGCATGAAACAGATCAGGGTTGAATTGATCAACACCGGGACGGAAATTTTGCTGGGGAGTATTGTGAATACAAATGCCGCATGGCTGGGCAACAGATTATTTGAGGCAGGGTTCCGCGTGGGGAGGGTAACCGTAGTGCCTGACGGGTACGCTATTAACGAGGCCATGAGGGAGAGCGCCCGGCGCGCAGATATCGTGATTGTAAGCGGGGACTGGGGCCGACGAGTGATGATGTGACCCGGGAAGCCCTGTGCGACGTGTGCGGCGTGGACATGCACCGTGACGAGCGTGTGGCTGAGTGGCTGAAGAGTTATTTTAAACGGAGGGGGATTCCCATTGCGGAGTGTAATTTCAAGCAGGCCATGGTTCCGGATGGCGCCGCGGTGCTGGAGAATTCCAACGGGACGGCGCCCGGACTGGTGATGCCTGCCAGCGGTTCCCTTCCCATGTTCATCCTGTTGCCGGGGCCGCCGGCGGAGTTGAAGCCGATGGTGGAACATTCCGTGATGCCGCTTCTGGAAGATTTGGCGGATGAGGATATTTCTCATTTGCGCGTGTTCCGCCTGGTAGGGATAGGGGAGAGCGATCTCCAAGAGCTGGTGGATGATTCCCTGCACCAGGTGGAGGGTCTGGAGGTGGCGTATTGCGCGCGTCGGGGAAGTGGACGTGCGCCTGGTGGGCAGTGAGGTGGCTTTGAAACAGGGAGAGGCCCGTTTGCGCATTCTGGCCGGGGCGTATGTGCTGGCTCCTGTGGGGGCATCCCTGGAGAAAGCGGTTGTGTGCCATCTGGCGCAGCAGGGTCTGAAGGCGGCGACGGCCGAGAGCTGCACCGGCGGCCTGATTGCCAAGAGGATTACGGATGTGCCGGGGGCCTCCGGGGTTTTTGAATGCGGGTGGGTTACTTATGCCGACCGGGCAAAGACGGAGATGCTGGGCGTGCCGGAGGAGGTCCTGAAGCGTTGCGGGGCTGTGAGCGAGCCCGTGGTTAAAGCGATGGCGGAAGGAGCCCTGGAACGCTCCGGAGCCGATGTCGCTGTCGCCGTCAGCGGCATCGCGGGCCCCAAGGGCGGTACGCCGGAAAAAGCCTGTGGGGACCGTATGGCTTGCCTGGGCTTTCCGGGGGAAGACGCGGACGGAGATGATGCTTTATCCGCGGGACCGCGCATCTTTCCGTAAGATGGTTTCCCAACGGGCGCTTGCGGGGCTTCTGGATGCCAGGAGAAAAGAGCCTGTTACGGAATGAGGAACCACACGGGAAGCATTCCGGCTTCATGAAGTCCGCTGATGAATTCAAAGATGCCGATGAACCAGATGAACCACAGCGCATCCACAATGTTGTGCGTGAATGTGGCGGGATTGACGGGTAGGCGGCAGGCGGCGGTTTAAGCCGTGAGAGGGAGGGAATGAAGGAGGGAACGTTCCTGCAATAGTTCCGGTAGGCGTCTCCGAAAAGGGCGGTGAGTCTTTCCTGTTCCTTTCTGATGACGGACGGGTAGTAGATTCCGAACGCCAGCGCCGTAAGCAGGGGGATGGTGAAGGTCTCCGTAGCGCAGGATACTCCTATGCTGCCAACGAAGCTGAAGAAATAGAGCGGGTTGCGGCACATGGGTATGGCCCGTCAGTAACCAGGACGTTGTTTTTATAGCCCGCAATGTAGAGGGAACACCAGATGCGCCCGAAAGGCGCCTATGCCGGCCATGAAGCAGGCCAGGAGCATGAGGCTTTCTTCAATGAGCGGAGACGTTTCCCAGCAGGACTCCCCGAAGAGCAGGGAACAGCCGATAGCCAGACCGAAAATCAGAGAGATGAGTGTGCGGAAACGTTCGTTGAGTGATTTTGCGTGGGTTTGCATGGCGTCGAACGGGAGATAATGGAAAAAAATGCTACGGATTCCCGGCAATGGCATGAAGATGTTTTTGGGACCTACATACTTGACTAACCATCCAACAGATCACCTCTTCCTTTTCAGGAAATCCACTAAATAAAAAGGCGAAGGTAACTGTGAATTACCTTCGCCTTGACAATCAAGTTATCAAATAGGATATACTTGGATAGGCGTCGTATCAGGAGTTAACCTGATAAAGTATACATTTACTTGTCGTAAATGATATACCGCCCTTGGACCAAAGGGCGTCATTATGTATACTCGCGTATTCATAAAATTATTACAGACATGGTAGGTGGAGATCTACCGTGTCTAATTTTTTTAATATATGTTGTCACTGTTAAGGTTTTCTCTCTTACGATTTCCTCTAGTATACCATACTTTTTCGTTATTGGGGTAAAAAATTTTAATGTTAAAGACATTTAAGTTAAATGCGATTAACTTAAATGTCTTTTATTTTTATATCATTAAATTCTGAGAACAATTTTCTACTCGCCCAATATGGGTAAGAAAATTGTAATACAAAATAATTCTCAATACGCTGAAAATAAACGCGTACGAACCAATCAAAACACGACAAAATTTCCATATCACAACAACGATATGGGAAACAACAAAACCAAATATACTTCCTTATATGAGTTCTTCTCCAAATTTCCTAATGAGGAATCTGCCCGGAAGTATTTTGAGTTAAAAAGATGGAATGGTCATGTCCGTTGTCCTCATTGTGGTTCCAATTATATCACCGAATGTAAGGATCAAAACCGATGCCCTATCGCTGTAGGGATTGCAGGAAATTTTTCAGCGTAAGGTTTGGCACAATTTTAGAGGAATCAAAATTACCTCTTCACAAATGGTTGATGTGTATGTATCTGTTGGCGACTTCCAGAAAAGGCATTTCCTCTATTCAGATTTCAAAAGAACTTGGAATCACTCAGAAGACTGCTTGGTTCCTCTGTCACAGAATAAGGGAAGTTTGGATGAAGGATAAAAAAGGATAAACTGGACGGTATTGTGGAAGTAGATGAAACCTTCATCGGAGGAAAAGGAATCCAACAAACATTTTTCCAAGAAGCTGAACAAGGGAAGAGGTTCAGTAGGTAAATTGATTGTGATCGGGGCCAAACAGAGGAATGGAAAGGTGATCGTCAAACATATCGACGATACGTCCGCTTACAATTTACAAGGATTCATCGGAAGACATGTAGAGAGAAAATTCCAATGTGTTTACGGATGAGTTCAAGTCTTACAAGGGACTTGTCGGATTTGTCCATGAGTTTGTCAACCATAAGGGGAAACAGTATGTCAATGGAGAGGTTCATACTAATTCCATTGAGAGCTTCTGGTCTCTACTAAAAAGAGGTTACTATGGAGTTTACCATTACATGAGTAAAAAACATCTTAAGAGGTACATCCATGAGTTTTCCTATAGACATAATACCTCTAAGGTCGAAGTGATGGAATGTATAGGAGATACGATTACCAAGATGATTGGTAAGAGAATGATGTATTGTGATTTAGTGAGGTGATTTTTAAAAATTGAGGATAAGTAAGTTTATGAAATTTAAAACAATGAAAAATCTAAAGGGGATACTCCATGTTTTCTGCAAACATTATTGTAAACCACATAATCTTTTACATCTAAAAAATATCCTCAAAATTACTTGGGAGATGTAAAAAGATCTTCAAGTATCCACTGATGAGCTGCTTTTTTCCAAACATCAGTTAAAACTGATGATAGTAAAGCAACTGCAACAAAAATTGAAAAGTTTGAATCAGGATATCGTTTTTCCTTTTTTAGAAAATAATTCTGAGCAAAGTGTAGACGAATATATAGATTTTCTTCTTCAGCATCTGGAAAAACAAGAGATGAATGATTTAAAAGATACGATTCAAAAAATCTACAATGTCATCATCTGGCAGATTGTTTATTAGGTTATAGATAGTTTTGCCGTTTAGATTTTTTATAATTTCTTTTTTAAAATTTATATCTAGAACATTTAGTATGTTATTTATTATTTCAGATAAATCTTTGAAATGAAACTGATAATTTTTCTCATAGCACTTCATAAGAGCTTTTCATAACTCATTTTGCTATAAAAGGTCAAGACTCAACTTTTCTAAATAAATTCAAAAACTCTAATTTGAGTGATTTACAGACCATTAGAACCCCAATGAAGGTCAAATACCTTTCCCTGTTTAGAGTCTACACGTCTCAGAGAACTCTATCAGAAGTCAAGACTCCAATTCCCTCACAAGATCATCTAATTTGATATTGAGTAATTTACAAAGAGATAACACCTCCAAAAAGGTCAAATACCGTTCTCCTGTCTCATATTTGGAGACGAATGACTGAGGAAGATTACACAATTCAGAAAGTTCTACTTGAGACAGTCCCATTTTCTTACGCTTCATTCTTAGGAATGAACGCAGTTTTTTTCCTCTTGGAGACTATCCCTCTTCCTGAGCATTTTCTGAGGATAACCTATCTTCAGAAATAACCCGAATTAGGATATTTTGTTGTTTACAATCAGACTCTATCTCGTATGATGCGGATGAGTTCCCATTCCGGGGATTCATCAAAACGAGATAAGAACTATGAAGACATTATTACTTGGAATACTGGGCGCAACACTTCTGTGCAGTTGCGGAACAATGGGACCTATCGGCGTCGTCTATTCGGACGTTAACAAGCCTGTACATGCGACATCCGCTGGCGGCATCAGAACTGGTCAATCTGAATCTAAATCCTATTGCGGATTGGTTGCCCTGGGAGACTCCTCCATTGAAGCGGCCAAAAAAGAACGGAGGCATCAAGACTGTCTCGGCGGTAGATACCAAGGTCTATAGTATCTTGGGTATCTATAACAAGTATACAACTACCGTTTCCGGAAACTAAAACAATATACCTGAATGAGATGATCATCTCATTCAGGTATTTATGATTAATAAGTTATGTCTGCGATTAGTACATGCCTCAGGAAGTACGCCACGTTCTCTGGACGCGCCACCCGCCATGAGTTCTGGATGTTTTACTTGTTTATGAACATCGTCCTTTATGTTCCTTTATTGATAGGACTTTCACTTTTGACAGACGATTCCACTGCCGGGGCCGGCATATTCTTCATCGTTATTTCTATTATTTTGACGATTGGATTAGTGATTCCCCATTTGGCGGTCTGCGTTCGTCGTCTCCATGATATTGGACAGAGTGGAAGTTACCTGTTAATGAGTCTTATTCCTTTTGCGGGTCCCATCATCATGTTGGTGGCATTCGCCAAGGATAGTCAACCAGGGAAAAAATCAATATGGAATCTCAGAGAAATACCCGGAATCATGATTAGTTCAGCGGTACAAGACGGTTTGTATGTTCGCGCCATCGGTACGGATGGTTCAACCTTATATACCAGAAAAGGAGAACTCCTTGGTTTTACCTCTGTTTCGGTAACGGTCAGAGATGGAAATACCATTTATATATGCGGACAAGACGGAAGAACCCAATCAACCAGAAGTTATCAAGGAGGAGAACCGCTTATGATGATTTACTGGAAGCGGAAAAGAATAGACCAAGCATTAAATGGTCAAAAGGAGTATTTATTTGTTATCTACTTTTTGGATGGTTAATCAAAATAGGGGCGGTGTATAGACTATATCAATCATTGGGTAAAACATACCTTACAGTTGGAGAAGGAGGAAGCGAACTTGGTATCGTGAGATGGAAAGATGTAGGTATCTGGTTGATGTCCGTTATCTTTTGGATAGGTTGTTTTTGGTGTTACTATGAGTTCAAAGCTTGGATGAATTAAAGCTTCATTCATATTAACGAATTAATAGACAGCATATTATGGAAACCGCTGACTAGATATTCTAGTCAGCGGTTTTTGATTTGATTTGATTTGACAAATTATATTAAAAACAATATATTTCGATTATGAATGATGAAAAATATTCATATCAAAATATTAACCTTTATTGTAAAGAAATATGCGATAGGCTTAATGTTAAATTAGATGATGGGAGCCCTATTTATTTTTCTCAGATTTGTGATTTCTTAATTCAGTCAAAAAATAATTTCTACTGACTCAACAAGATCTAAATATTCTGGACTCTTTCTTAAAGATTCCACAAACTGTGGATTCTTCAAAAGATATGATTGTTGATAAAATTTATAAATCGAATCATCGTCTTCCTTTATGTGTTTTAATGGTTCGGATTTATATTGTTGGGGAAGTGAGTTTGTTTCTACACTATCTTGGGAACAAATCTTTTTATGAAAAGGAGATTGTGTCATATATTCGATTATATATAAATGAAAAATGGGAAAAGACTATTAGATTTTGGATGAAAAATTGTTGCGGAGGGAAAATTGATAAAAATAAGATTAATATTCCATGTATCAAGTATTCAAAATAATATCAATGATTATTTAGATGATAGAAAGGAGAGGAAATCTGTTGGATGGTTAGTCAAGTATGTAGGTCCCATGTTTTTTGTGACGTTTTCGTCACTGCCTGAAAAAAAACAGCCTGTATGCGTGGGCATACAGGCTGTTGAGGAAAAAAGACAGGGTGTGGAAGGTCAGGCGCCTGCGGCGCAGCATCAGGGAAGCCAGCCCCAGCAGGCTGAGGGTGGCCGTAGCAGGTTCCGGAACGGCTCCCGCCACTACGTACTGCACTTTGACGTTCCCGTCTTCCGTGTAGAGATAGTACTGGCCCTGATAGTCTGCGGCGTTCCCTTCCATGATGCCGGATGCCTTGGTCAGCGCTCCGCCGTCTTCAGCGGTGAGTCTCCCAGGGAAATGGAACCGCCGTCAAAGCCGGCGGAGGTAATCAGCGTGCGGGTAACAAACTGGAATTCTCCAGCAGCCAGATCCGTGGATGTGGTGGCCAGCGTACCGGAAACGGAGAAGTCCGAAGCTCCCCATATTTTTTGGTTGACGTTCATGATGCCTCCAATGCCGAAGACAAGGCGGGCGCCGTTGCCGCCGGAATCAATCCCGCAGACACCAAGGTTGAAAGGTGCCGTCCAGGATGATGTCACTGCTTTTAAAGTCCACTTGTGAGAGGGAAAGAGCGGAACCTGCTCCAATGGTGACATTTCCCGTCCAGCGGGTTCCCCAACCGTAACATTGCTGTTGCCCGTGACGGTGATGCTGCCGCCATCGGATGTGTCCACCATGGAGCCGCTGAGGGTGATGGTTCCGGTGTTATTGAAGATGACGTCCGGCCCCTGGTTGTTGCCGCGGGCGGGTACACCGTTGCTCCAGTTGTCCGCATTGCCCAGTTCATAGGTGTTGCCTTCCGTAGGGCCGGCATTGCCGGTCCATTCCGTGACCATGCTGGCGGCATTGGCACAGATGCATGATCCGCAGAGGATTGTAGCAATAAATAAGTTTTTTTTTTCATATTAAAAACAGAAATAACTTGATCAATAGGTCAGAAGAAATGCTGACGCTGCCGCGATGCTACCGGTTTAACAATCCGTTACAGGCTTGAAACCGAAGATAATTGTGTTTTCCTTTCGTATCAAAGGACGTTTCTACGAATCATTGAAATGATCATCGGTCTCCAAAGAAAATTCAACAGGCCTTTGCGGTATTTCAAAATTTTATTGCAATAAATACCGAAAGGCCTGTTGGAAATAGTTACATGTAGAAAGAACGTATCATTTCAATGATCGTGAAAACGTCCTCTTTGCCCGAATTAAACAGAATTATCTTCGGTTTCAGCCTGTAACCCGGATTGTTAATCCGCAGAGAACAGGCACAGACAGCGAGATGTTTTATTCGCTTTCCTGGTCGTGTTCATCCGCCTCACGTGTGGAGAAGCGCATGAGTTCCGCTTCGAAGTGGAGCGGAACGTCCCCGTGGGGCCGTTGCGGTTTTTTAGCCAGATGCAGATTGGCCCGTCCGGCCATCTGCTGGCGTTTTTCCTCATCTTCCGCAGAGTAGGCGGAGCGGTAGAGCAGGCCGATCATGTCCGCGTCCTGTTCGATGGAGCCGGATTCGCGAAGGTCGGAGATGCGGGGACGCCCAGGCTGGCTCCCGTGCGGCTTTCCGACCGCGGTTGAGCTGGGCCAGAACGATAACAGGCACTTTAAGTTCCTTGGCCAGGGCTTTGAGGCCGGCGGATATTTCCGCCACTTCTCGTTCACGGCTGTTGGCCGCCTGTTTGGAGTGGGAGCGCATGAGCTGGCGATAGTCCACGACGCTGGCTGCCAAACCGCCCCGGTCCCGCATGACCCGGCGCGCTTTGGCCCGGAGTTCGTTGATGGAGATGGCTGCGGTATCGTCAATGACAAGCTGGGAAGCCCCCACTTCCTTGACGGCCTGTTTGAAGTGCTTCATTTCAAGCTGGGTGAGGTTGCCTCTCTTGATGATTTCCCGGCTGCGGACTCCGGAACGGGCGAAAAGAAGGCGTTCCACAATCTGGACTGCGGGCATTTCACAGGAAAAGAGCAGAGTAGGCTTTTTTCGTTAAGCGCGATGTGCTCAATGATGTTGAGCAGGAAGGAGGTTTTACCCATGGAGGGACGGGCGGCGATGATGAACATGTCCCCCGGTTTAAGCCCGTTGCTTTTTTTGTCCAGTTCCTCAAATCCCGTGGTCAGTCCCTGGATTTGGCCTTTGCTTGCGATAAATTTTTCAAAATTGGTGACGGCCTGTTTAAGGATGCTGGCCAGGCTTTGTTCATCCTTGGCGCTGTTATAGCGTTCCCGTATCTGGAAAATATGGGTTTCCACAGAATCCAGCAGTTCCGCTACGTCGTCCGGATTGTCAAAGGCCTGCGTGGTGGACTGGTTGGCGATGTCAATGATGGAGCGGAGGATGAATTTGTCCTTCAGGACATTGAGGTAATGCTCAAAATAGGCTCCGGTGGTGGTAAAGGTGTATATTTCCGCCAGGCCCGCGCTTCCGCCTACGGCTTCCAGCTGGTGCATGTCTTCCAAAGCCTGGGTGATGGAAACGATGTCAATGGGTTCGTTTTTGTTATATCGGGCCTGGAAAAGGCGCCAGAGCAGCTTGTGCGCGGGGAGGTAGAAGTAGTCCTCCGTCATGCCGATGGTCACGCACTGCCCCACGTAAGTGGCCGGGTCCATGGCCATGAGGGCCAGCACTCCTTTTTCCGGGCCGGGAGCCTGCGGAATGTCCCTGAGGTCCAGGGACGGGGTTTTTTGCGGGGGCCCTGGTCAGTTCCAGCGGGGGAACGGCAGTGGTGGTTGTCGTAGTTTCCATGGTGAGGCGGCTGGATGGGTGGCATCCGGCCGGGAAGGATAGCACAACGGAGGAGCCGGGCAATAGGCAACGTTGCAAATTCGGAAAAGCCCCGTTCCGTCAACGGGGCGTCCATCCGTTCTTTTCCTGTTCTTTCCTCAGCCTCAGCTGCCCGCAGGCGGCGTTGATGTCATGACCTTTTTCATACCGCATGGTAACGGGGATGCGCGCCTTGTGAACTGCATCCCGGAAGGAACGGCAGCGTTCTTCCGAAGGGCGTTTCCACGGAAGCCCCTCCACGGTGTTGTACGGGATGAGATTGACTTTGGCGGCAGGCGTTTGGCGAGCCGGACGAGATGGGACGCGTCTTTCGGAGAGTCGTTGATGTCCCGGAGGAGGATGTATTCCAGCGTGGGCATCTGGTTTCTTCCCCTGCTCCATTCTTCGAGGGCCGGAATGAGCTGGGAGAGCGGCCATTTTTGTTGCCCGGCATGATTTGGTCGCGAACTCCGTCCGTGGCTCTGTGCAGGAAACGGCCAGACGGATTTGCCTGGGATAGGCCGCCAGTTTTTCAGGCCGGGCACGAATCCCGACGTGGAGATGGTGATGTGGCGCGCCCCTATTTCCAAACCGCGGTGGGAAGTGATGATTTCCAGGGCATCCCCCACGTTGTCAAAATTGGAAAGGGGTTCCCCATGCCCATGAAGACGATGTTGTTGACCCGTTTTCCCGCGATGGCTTCCGCGGAGAGAATCTGCCCGATGATTTCCCCGTGGTGAGGTGGCGTTTAAGGCCCAGCAGCCCGGAAGCGCAGAATTTGCAGCCGAAGGCACAGCCTACCTGGGAAGAAACGCAAAGGGTGACGCGCTCCGATTTTTCTCCATTTTCCGCTGCTGCGGCAGGAATGATGACGGATTCTACCAGGCTGCCGTCTTCCATTCTGGTGAGGAATTTCCGTGTGGTGTCCGCAGAGCCGTGGATTTCCACGATTTCCGGCGTGTGGAAACGGAAATTTTTCCGCCAGCAGATTTTTGAGCGCGGGGGAGGTTGCTCATCGCGTCAAAGGTGGTGACGCTGCGCCACACCCAGTCCAGAACCTGCTGGGTGCGGGAATTTGGTGTGCCCATGTTCCGTCAGGAAGGCGAGCAGCTTTTCCTCCGTCTGGGCGGTGATGAGGGGAAGCGGTGGCATGGATTTGAGGCGGTCCCGTTACAGCAGGGAATCCACGTAGCGGTCCCGGTTGAAGGGTTCAAAGTCTTCGGCTTCTTCCCCGTTCCCAGAAAGGAGGGGGAAATGTGCATTTCATCCATGATGGCTACGGCCACGCCTCCCTTTCCGGAACCGTCCATTTTGGTGATAATGACGGAGTCCAGGGGCGTTGCTTTATGAAATTCCCTGGCTTGTGCCAGGGCGTTAGCGCCTGTAGTGGCATCCACTACCAGCAGGGTGCTGTGGGGGGGCGGATGCATCCTGCTTTGCGAGAGTCCGGCGAATTTTGGAGAGTTCCTCCATGAGGTTGTGGCGCGTATGGAGGCGCCCCGCGGTATCGCAAATGAGGTATTGGAAGCCTTCCCTGATGGCCTGCGTATGGGCCTCATAGCAGACGGAGGCCGGATCCTGGCCGGGTGCTCCCTTGCAGATGGGGATATTCAGCTTGTCCGCCCAGCTTTGAAGCTGTTCCACGGCGGCCGCGCGAAAAGTGTCCGCCGCAGCCAGAAGGACGCGGGAGCCCTGTTTTTGCAGCAAATGGGCCAATTTGACCGCAGAAGTAGTTTTCCCGGTGCCGTTGACGCCCACGACCAGAATGACCAGCGGTTTGCCTTCCGGAGGGACGGGCAGGGACGGAGCGGTGGAAGGAAAGGCCCGGCGGAGCACTTCACGGGTGGATTCCACCAGATTTTCCGCATCCAGGCCTTTGCTTTCCTTCAGCTGGTCCGCAATACCCATGGCGCGCCTGATGCCGATGTCCGCGGCTACCAGCTCAGCTTCCAGTTCTTCCCAGTCTATCCGGGAGCTTCGCGAGAATTTGGTGAATAGTTTTTAAAGAATCCTGCCATGGCGCGAAGCGGAGTTATGCCGGGTGTTCCGTTTTTGAGATTCCGGCCAGGACGCAGTTGACGCAGCGGGGGGATTCCGCTGAGGAGAAGCGTTCCGACAGGCGGATGGCCTCCGAGATGACGATGGGAGCCGGGAGGTCTTTGCGATGAAGGAGTTCATAGGCGCCCAGGCGCAGGATGGCGCGGTCAATGGCGCTGACGCGTTCCGGGGAGTAGTTTTCCAACGTGGAGTCGATGGCGGCGTCCAACCCGTCCCGGCGGCGCAGGATGTCTTCCCCAGGGTTTTGGCTTCCCGGTAGAGTTCATCCGCATCCCGTCCTGCCTCCACCACTTTTTTTTTATTTCCGCCAGGGAGGGGCGGTCGTCCGGGTGGATGAGGCAGTTGATGCGGTCATTGATTTCCTGGAGTTTCCTGCAGGAGGAAATGAGGGAGGGCCAGATTGCGTTGTAGGCTGGGAAGTCCTTGAGCGTGTCCAGCAGGCGGCGGCGCATCTGCATCAGCGCGGTATTGAGTTCCTGGGCGGCGTCGCAGGCGGCGGAAAGCGAACCCTTGTCATTGGCGGGGTCTTCGTGCAGGGCTTTTTTCAGCCGGAGCAGGGCGGCGTTGAATTCTCCTTCCTTGGTCAGCAGGTCCTGAATCTGGTCGCGGACGGGCAGGGTAAGAGGGTCTTGCTGCAGTTTGTCCGCCGTTTCCCGCGCACGGGTGATGAAGAGGCGCAGCTTGTCCGGATAGTCCCTTGTCAGGTGGCCGGAGACGGCCTTGGCCTTGAGTTTGCAGTAGTCTCCCCGGAAAGGTTCCATCAGGATATCCCAGATTCCTCCTGTTCCGTTTCCGGCGTCTGGGAGGCGGCGTAAAGGTATTGGAGGGCGGCTTGTCTGATTTGGTTGCGTGAGAGCATGGCGATAGAGAAGAGAGAGTAATAGGTATTATTGCCGGAGCAGGGAGTTGAGGAAGAGTTCCGCCATGCGGGCAGCGGTGCGGGCCGCTTCACGGCCGCGGTTGAGCTGGGAGGCGATACAGCGGGCGAAGGCCTGCTTTTCATCATTCAGCAGCAGGACTTCATGAATGACGGGGGTGGTGAATTCAGGGCGAGCTGCATCAGGGCCTGGGTAATGGTGGAGCCGATCAGGTCCGCGTGGTCTGTGCTGCCGCGCAGGATGACCCCCAGAGCCACCACGGCATCAGGACGTTTTTCCGGAGAGCGGGAGAGAACGGATTTAATGGACACCGGAATTTCAAAGGCTCCCGGTACGCGGATGATTTCCAGGCGGACCGAGGGAAGCACGGTTTTCAGTTCTTCCGAGCAGTTTTCTACCAGGGCCTGGGTGTATTGTTCGTTGTATTCCGAGGCGACGATGCAGATTTTGGCGCGCGTGCCCGTGGCGCGCTGGCGGCGGGGAAGTTCCGTGGACATGAAGGGATGGAGTGGAAAGTTACAGGATGTGGCCCAGCTTGCATTTTTTGGTAGCCAGGTATTTGCTGTTTTGTTCGTTGGGGGGGATGACGAGGGGAACCTGTTCCGTGATTTTAATGCCGAAGCCTTACAGCCCCACGATTTTCCGCGGGTTGTTGGTAAGCAGACGCAACTGGTTTGCTCCCAGGTCATGCAGGATTTGCGCGCCGATGCCATAGTCGCGCAGGTCGTCCGGATAGCCGAGCTTGAGGTTGGCTTCCACAGTGTCCAGCCCCTGTTCCTGGAGCTTGTAGGCCTTGAGTTTTGCCGCCAGGCCGATGCCGCGGCCTTCCTGGCGCAGGTAGAGGAGCACGCCGCCTTCCTGGGCGATGCGGCGCATGGCGGTGTGCAACTGGCTGCCGCAGTCGCAGCGGCGGGAGCCGAAGACATCACCCGTCAGGCATTCACTATGCACGCGCACCAGCGTGGATTTGTCCGGGAGATTTCCCCGTGAACCAGGGCCAGATGAAGAGCTCCGTCCAGCTGGGATTCATAAAGGCGGCAGGTAAAGTCTCCGTAGTCTGTGGGCATGTTGACGGTTTCCACCAGCCGGATTTGCTTTTCCTTGGCCCGGCGGTATTCAATGAGCTGGGCTACGGTGCAGGCTTTCAGACCATGTTTTTTTCTGGAATCCTCCCAAGTCCCCGATGCGGGCCATGGTCCCGTCTTCCTTCATGATTTCACAGCAGACGCCGGCGGGCTGGAGGCCTGCCATGCGCACGAGGTCAATGGTGGCTTCCGTATGGCCGGCGCGGCGCAGCACTCCGCCGGGAACGGCGCGGAGAGGGAATGTATGACCCGGCTGAACAAAGTCGTTGACGGTGGCTTTGGGGTCCGCCAGCGTGCGAATGGTGAGGGAGCGTTCCGCGGCGCTGATGCCCGTAGTGATGTCATGGGCCGCATCCACGGAGACGGTGAACGCTGTGGACATGTTTTCCCGGTTGACGGAGGTCATGAGCGGGAGTTGAGGGCGTCCGCCCGTTCCGGTGAAAGAGGTGCGCAGACGAGGCCCCTGGCGTGGGTAACCATGAAGTTGATGGCTTCCGGCGTAGCGAATTCGGCGGCAATGATCAGGTCTGCCTCATTTTCACGCCCAGGGTCGTCCGTAACGATGATCATCCGTCCCTGCCGTATTTCTTCCACTGCTTCTTCAACGGTGCAGAATTGAAGTTGATTGTCCATAAAGGGGATGAAGAGAGGTTATTTTTGTTTTTTTGCCCAGGAGTCCTTGAGAGCCACCGTGCGGTTGAAAACAGGACGACGGCCCGGTACATGGTCCCTGCGGTCCGCCACAAAGTAGCCGAGACGTTCGAACTGGCAGCGGAATTCTGGTTCGGCTCCGGCCAGGGAGGGTTCCAGCTTGGCGTTTGTGATGACGGTCAGCGATGAGGATTCATGACGGACAGGAACCCTTCTTCAGCAGCGTCCGGGTTTTCTTCCGTAAAAAGGCGGTCATAGATGCGGATTTCTCCGTCCACCGCGTATTTGGTGCTTACCCAGTGAATGGCGGCGCGACACTGGATTCCTTCCGGAGGGTTGGAGCCGATGGTGCCGGGAATGTGTTCGCAGAAGATTTCCGTGATAGTTCCCTCCGCATCCTGCTTGTAGTCCGTGCAGGTGATGCAGTAGCCCCCCCGGAGGCGTACGGTGCGGCCGGGGCCAGACGGAAGTATTTTTTAGGAGGGTCCAGCATGAAGTCGTCCCGTTCAATCCAGACTTCCCTTGTGATGGGGAGGCGGCGGACGCCCTCTTCCGGTTTTTCCGGATTGTTCAGCACTTCAGCCATTTCTTCCGCGTTTTCCGGCAGGGTGGTGATAGTGACCTTGAGGGGATTGAGCACGGCCATGCGGCGCGGCGCGTTGGCATTCAGGTCTTCCCTTACGCTGTATTCCAGCAGGGCCACATCTGTGAAGCCGTTGAATTTAGTGATGCCTATGGTGTGGCAGAAGTTGCGGATGGCGGCAGGAGTGTAGCCCCGGCGGCGCATGCCGGAGACGGTGGGCATCCGTGGATCGTCCCAGCCGGAGACGTGTCCTTCCTGCACCAGTTGCAGCAGCTTGCGCTTGCTCATGACGGTGTAGGTAAGGTTCAGGCGGGCGAATCTCCGTCTGGCGCGGGCGTGCCGGGACGGGGCAGTTTTCAATGACCCAGTCATAGAGGGGGCGGTGGTTTTCAAATTCCAGCGTGCAGAGGGAATGGGTGATGTGTTCGTAGGCATCTTCCAGCGGGTGGGCGAAGTCATACATGGGGTAAATGCACCAGGAACTGCCCGTGTTGTGGTGTTCCGCGAACATGATGCGGTACAACACGGGGTCCCGCATGTTCATGTTGCTGGAGGCCATGTCTATCCTGGCTCGCAGGATGGCTCTGCCTTCCGGGATTTCTCCGTTTTTCATGGCCTGGAAGCGTGCCAGGTTTTCTTCCACGGAGCGGTTGCGGTAGGGTGATTCCTGTCCGGGCACGTTCACGTTGCCCCGCTGGGCGCGTATTTCCTCCACCGTTTGTTCGTCTACGTAGGCCAATCCCTTGCGGATGAGGGAAACGGCGCATTCGTAAAAGAAGTCGAACATGTTGCTGGCAAAGAAAAAGGTTATCGCCCCAGTCAAAGCCCAGCCAGCGGATGTCTTCCTGAATGCTGTCCACATATTCCTGGTCTTCCTTGCTGGGGTTGGTGTCGTCAAAACGCAGGTGGCAGCGCGCACCCGGAAATTCCTGGGCGATGCCGAAGTTGAGGCAGATTGATTTGGCATGTCCGATATGAAGATACCCATTGGGTTCCGGGGAAAGCGTGTTACCGGGGGCCTGATGCTTGCCGGAGGCAAGGTCATCAGAAATCATATCGCGGATGAAATCTCGGCGTTCGGCAGGCTGCAATGACATGGCGAAAATTCTACTACCAAATTCCTCTTCTGCAAGCGTGTTCACTCGGAATGACGTGAGGCGGGAAGAGGAGCATGAAGAGCGTTTTTATCTTTTTCCAATGGCCCGTGTTGTATAAATTCAAATAATTTATATCAAGGTGCGTTTGGAAATTGAGCCCCTGATAAGGGAGACTGAAAAATTTCCAGCTTTTCGCCAGGGGAAGATGGGAATTTTCCCTTTACCTTGTTTTCCGAAGTTTGCGGAATGGTTTTCGATTAAATGTTATTTTCAATGAGAGCGGTTTGAGCGAGTTTTTACATTCAGAAAAAAAATCAGAGAGTCGAAATGAAAAGGAGAAATGATGGAAATAGGAGCCGATGGAAGTTTCTTGCATATTTTCGCGGGGTACATGGTAAGAGGAAAGTTGGGAAGACAGGTATTGCAAAAGAATGAAAAACGCATATTGGAGCCCGGTGAATCTGAATTGTCCACAGTGCAAACGACATATCAATGTGCCTTCTTCCGCGGAGGGTTCTATGGTGAATTGCAGCAAATGCGGGCATGAATTTTCTTTGCGACAGGGAAAAACTGATTCCTAAGAAACCTTTTGCCAAAGCGAAGAAAGCCGTTTCCGTCCATTCCCCCAAAGACAGGAGGGAAGCCATTCAGAGCGCCCTGGTGGAAACGGGGCTGATTCAATTGGTGTGCCTTTGCGCGTCTCTGGCTGTTGCCGCCGGCTGCGTCTGGATTTTTTACAATGCTTCTTCCGAGATGGATGGGACCTTTTTCCTTTCCATGCTGCAGCAGCCCCAGCAGAAGGCGTTTGCCCTGTTTTTGCCTGTCTTGCCGGAGGCTTGATGGCCTGTGCTGGACGCAGGCACAAGATTGTTTTCATTTTGCTGGGGTTGCTGGTTGCAGGGGGATTGCTTCCCTGCCTTTCGTGTATCCGGTCAAGGTGAATCCTTCCCTGCTCGGAGGTCATGAAGAGGGGAGCGCCGGGGAAGAAGATGTCTCCGGCTTTACCAGCATGGGGCTGGAGCAGCTGCCCTCCAAGAACGCTTCTGTCCAGAATTATGGGGACGGTGATTTGAAACCTCTGTTTTCCGCTATTGACCGCAAGGAATCCCAGGGGTTCTGGGCGTATGGGTGGTTGGGGTGAATGCAGCCAACCGGGATATGGTAAAGGCGTATTTGAAGAGGATGACCCAGTCCGAGGACGAACCTATTTTTTATGACCGCAAGGGAACGGGCGGCGGACTGTTCGTTATTACCCCACTCCCATTACGTTTAAGGAATTTGTAGAGGTTGCGGGCAAGATGGGGAAGGTGTCCCTGCAGGATAAGGAGCGTTTTTTTGTGGAAGTGATTCTGAACCGGGACAGGTTTGAAGCGCGGCCCGCTTCCGCCGCGTTGCAGGATGAGCGCCACCAGTATTTCGTGCTGGCCAATTTGAAGGAGCTGTCCTGTCTGGACATCCGTCGCGTTATTGCCGCTGCAAAACGTTTGTCGGCTGTGAATCCGGATAAGATGCGAGGTGAGGTTTCTTCCAGGCTGGTGGAGCTTCTCCGGGAACCGTGGGGGCGTGATGCGGAATATGTGACCGCGTTGGCTTCGGCCCTTGTGGTATGGGCGGAACCGGATCATGAGGAGGCTCAGCGCGTGGTTGATTACGTGGCTACGGAGCTGAAGAAGGCGGATTGCGAAATCCCGGCGTCTCTGATCAGGTTTTTACTGCATGGTTCGGAAAAGAGAAGTTTGGCGTTGCTTCTGGAGGAATGGAAAAGGATCCCCAGAAGTGGGAGGACGAATGCAAGGCAGCCGGCCCAACGGGAGAAGCTGATATCATCCGTTCGCTGAATGAGTCGGACGATTTTGTTTTGAAACGTTCCGCCGCCCGCATTCTTGGGGAAATCGGTTCGGAAGCTTCCCTGTCCGCGCTTAAGGCTTTCACCATGACGCCGATAACGAATTGCGCCTGTGCGCGGAGTTGTCTGTGAACCTGATTGAAAAGCGGCTTGGGATAGATTCTTCCGCCAGATGAGGCCGGTAAGGGCGGCTTCCGTTTCCGTGATGGCGCATCGCGCTGTTTTTCTGGCTCCAATACGGAAGGGGAGTTTTTTCCGGACGGTTTACGGGGATTGAAGTGCGGCTCCGGAATTTTCCCATGGCTGTTTTTCGGAGCCGGGGGATGCATGAGGGCTTTTTTGCAGAGGTGTCCAAATGATTTCCTGTTCCCGGACAGTTTGTTACTTGTTTCTTTTGCGATATTTTCATCATTTGAACGCATTTCCGGGGAGGAATTTGTTTTTGCCCGGAAGTGTCTTTTTGGTTGCGGAGAAGAGCCAATTTACTAGAATGCAACGACCATGACAGACCAAGAAAACATGAAAGCCGCCGTTCCGGATGCGGCCAGGCGATATATGCGCTATCTCCTCATCATGGCCGGTTTGGGCGGCCTGCTCTACGGTGTGGACGTTGGCGTGATTGCTGCCGCGCTTCCCTACATTGAGCAGACGGCCGGTTTTAATCCCTCCCAGCTTTCCCAGGTGGTGGCCGCCGTGCTGTTCGGCAGCGTTCTTTCTTCCCTGTTTGCGGGCTATCTGGCCGACAAGATGGGACGCAAGGCGTTGATTACCGTGGCCGCAGCCTTATTTACGGCGAGCATCCCCGTGATCTGCCTGTCCCAGGAGGTATTCGGCATTATGTTGCTGGGCCGTATTCTTCAGGGCGCCAGCGCCGGTATTGTGGGCGTGGTCGTTCCGCTGTATCTGGCCGAGTGCCTGAGCGCCGAATCCCGCGGCAAGGGAACGGGGATGTTCCAGTTCCTGCTGACGGTGGGCCTGGTGTTTGCAGCCGTCGTCGGTTTGCTTGCCGCCAGTTATGTGGGCGGCGTCGAGAATTCCGGCGCGAGCGAAGAATCGCTGACTTCCGCCAAGGTTCTGGCCTGGCAGGCTATTTTCTGGGTTTGCGCCATTCCCGGCCTATTCCTGTTTTTTCGGTTCCTTCCGTTTGAGCGAATCTCCCCGCTACCTGTTCCGCCGCGGCCGCAAGGATGAAGCCATGGCTGTGCTGGTGCGCAGTTACGGGATGACCGCGCCAAGGAAGTGTTTGATGAAATGATCCACATTGAAGAGGAAGAGAAGCAGAAGGCGGAGGAACTCAAAAAGCAGAGCTCTTCCGGCGAGTCCCTTCTTCAACGCAAGTATATCTATCCCTTTGTTCTGGCGGTGCTCGTTCTGGCGTTTACGCAGGCTACGGGCATTAATTCCGTGCTGAATTATTCCGTGAAGGTATTCCAGCAGGCAGGCCTGGAAGGCACCACCGCCAACTGGGCAGACTTTACCATCAAGGTCGTGAACTGCTTGATGACTATTGTCGCCATGGTGCTGGTGGACCGCAAGGGCCGCAAGTTCCTGCTTAAAATCGGAACGGCCGGCATCGTGGTCGGCCTTCTTGGCACCGGGTTCCTGTTCAATAATGTGGAAAAGCCCGCAAGGATGTGACTGCGGATGTGGCTGCCCTGCTGGCCGCCCAGAGCCCTTCCGTCCAGAAGGAGTTTGAACAGGGCAAGGATGTGGGTTCCATCCGCACGCTTCAATTGGAACGTACTCCGGATTCCCCCTTCATCAGGAATCTTCTTGCCAAGAACGGCATGGCCGACAAGGACATCAACAGGATGCAGCTCATCATCACCTATGACCAGCCGGAAGCCAATCCCGCCTGGTACCAGTTCCTGATGGGGTCTTCCACCCAGCTTTCCGTCGTAGAGTTTTCCGAACTGACCAAGGATACCAAGGATATCAAGAAGGAAGAGGACAAGGCTTCTCTGGCCGTGATCAAGGCCGTTCCGGATTCCACCAATAAAATGGTGGTGAACGGCAAGGACGGTTATGCCATGAAGCCCGTTTCCATTCTGAAGGCGGAATTGGGCGAAATGCCGGATACCTCCATGGGCTGGGGCGTGACTGCGTTCTTCATTATCTTCATTGCTTTTTATGCCACCGGCCCCGGCGTATGCGTCTGGCTGGCGCTGTCCGAGCTGATGCCAGCCCGCATCCGCTCCAACGGTATGGCGATTGCTCTGTTGATCAACCAGCTGGTTTCCACGGTTATCGCCGGTTCTTTCCTCCCGTGGGTGGGCAGCTGCGGTTATTCCGGCGTGTTCTTTACGCTGGGCGGCATTACGGTGCTGTATTTCATTACGGTGACCTTCTTCCTGCCTGAAACCAAGGGACGTTCCCTGGAGGAAATTGAAGGTTACTTCACAACAGGCAAAATGCCGGAAGATCCCAAGATGATTGGCGAAGGCATTGAAGCGGAGGAATAATTCTTTCTTCCTGTGGTTTCAAGGCCGCTTCCCTGAATTGGGGAAGCGGCTTTTTTATAACAGGAAACAGGGTGGGCTGCCTGCATGGCTTCGGAAGCACGGCTGTTCCGGGGAGAGGGTTCCGGCCACCTGTTCCCGGGCCGTGACGGTATCCGCTTTTCTTTCCCGCACCGGTAGGAGAAGGAGGGGGGCAAAGCCGGCGATGGCGCCCGCTATTTAGCGGGCTTCCTCTTTTTTCTGCTTGGACTGCCAGTGTTTGATGGCTTCCGCAATGGGGGATACCCGTTTTTCATATGGAAGTCATAGGCTGTCTGGCCGTCATCGTTGCGGAGAGAGGGATTGGCGCCGTGATTCATGAGGCAAACGGCTATTTCCGGAGAGTTGCAAGCCATCAGCGGAGTCAGGCCATCCACGTCCGGCTGGTTGGGATCCGCCCCGCGTTGATGAGAAGTTCAATGAGAGGAATGAGGCGTTCCGCCGGTTTTTCCTTGGTGCAGACCAGGTGGAGGGGTGATTGCTTGCTTTCAAAAAAGCGTTCGTTAACATCACAGCCGGCTTTGATGAGCCGTTCGTAAATGGCGGGGGACAGGCTGAGGAAGCCGACTCCGCGCGCCTGTGCGTTCATTCTGCGCTTGAGGTCCGGGGAGCCTGCGTCCAGGAGCGCCAGCGCTATTTTTCCTGGCCCGGATCGGAGTCATTGAGGGCGGCGGAATACATGAACGGGTGACGCCCCAAGGCCCCGGCTGATCCGGGTCGGCGCCGTGTTTGAGCAGGGCGTGCACCAACGGCAGCCTTTCTTCCGCGGTGGAATTCATATAGAGGCCTGAGAGGCACGCCCAGGTAAGAGGGGTGTCTCCCGGCTCTTTTTTGTGCCGTCATGCATGAAAATGGATTGAGCATTGACGGGAGCGCCCGCCTCTACCATCCGGACGGCCAGTCGGTTTAATCCCAGGGCAATGCAGAGGTGCAGAGGCGTGGTACGGTCCGGCGTCTGGAGCAGGAGGTTGCCGGTTTGGCGGAATTGTTCCAGCATCTGATGGCATTGAAGAATGGAGTGGAATTCCTCCTGCACTTCTCCGGGAAACATGATTTCCAGCGGCCAGGAGTCATGCAGGAAACGGAGGGTAAGGCCCAGCAGTTTTTCGTTTGCCGTCTTGATTTCCTGTTGTTCCGCTTCCGTGAGCCGGATTGTCTTTTCCTCCGCATGCGCCCAGGGAGCTGCCATAACGACTGCTGAGGACAGAAGCAGCATGGTTCCTGTCATTTGTCTCATGAAGTCCTTATAGGGGAAGGGTCGTGAGCTGTCACTTCAAATCAGGGGCATGTTAACCCAGCCTGGAGAGACTGATGCGGACGGCTTCCACCGTGCGGTCAATGTCTTCTTCCGTATGGGCTGCAGAGATAAAGCCCGTTTCGTACGGGGAGGGCGCGAAGTAGACGCCTTGTTCCAGCATGTTCCAGAAGAAGGATTTGAAGAGTTTTTTGGAAGCTTTTTGCGCGGATTCCAGATTATAGACTTCCTCTTCCGTGAAGAAGAGGCAGAACATGGAGCCCGCACGGTGGAAGGTGTAATTTCTGCCGTGTTTTTGAGGGCTTCGCGGATGCCTTCTTCCATGCGCGCTCCGAGCTGTTCCAGGCGTTCATAGGCGTTCCCTTTCAGGAGTTCCTGAGCTGGGCCAATCCCGCCGCCATGGCGACCGGATTGCCGGACAGGGTTCCCGCCTGATACACGGGGCCAAGCGGAGAGGGCAGTCCATGATTTCCGAGCGGCCGCCAAAAGCTCCCACGGGGAGGCCTCCGCCGATGACTTTGCCCATGCAGGTAAGGTCTGGAGTGATGCCGTAAAGCTGCTGCACGCCTCCGGGAGCGACCCGGAAGCCCGTCATGACTTCGTCAAAGATGAGAAGGGCGTCGTGGCGGAGCGTTATTTCCCGCAGGAAGTGAAGGAAGTCGTTTTGCGGAAAGTAGAGTCCGGCATTGGCAGGAAAGGGTTCCAGGATGACGGCGGCAATGTCGCTTCCATGGAGTTCAAAGGCTTTTTTTACTGCTTCCCGGTCATTGTAGGGCACGGTGAGGGTGAGCTGCGTCATTTCCCTGGGTACGCCCGCGCTGTCCGGTTCTCCGAAGGTGAGCGCTCCGGAACCCGCCGCTACCAGAAGGGAGTCTACATGGCCGTGGTAGCAGCCGATGAATTTAATGATTTTACGGCGTCCGGTATAGCCGCGAGCCAGCCTGATGGCGGACATGGTTGCTTCCGTTCCGGAGTTGACCATGCGCACTTTTTCCACGGAGGGAACCATGTCCGTGATCATTTCCGCCATATCCACTTCCGCCGGCGCAGGAATTCCCATAGCCCAGCCCCCTGTCCACGGCGGCATGTACTGCGTCCAGAACGGGTTGCGGAGCGTGGCCCAGAATGGCCGGGCCCCATGTGCCTATGTAGTCAATAAGCTGGCGCCCGTCCGCATCCGTGATGTAGGCTCCTTTGGCGGATTGAACAAAGAAGGGGTCCCCGTCCACATTGCGGAAGGCCCTGACGGGGGAGTTGACTCCGCCGGGGATAACGGAGCGTGCGCGGGAGAAGAGCTGGGCTGACTGATTCATGTGCAGAGGGAAGCAAAAAGGGCAATCCTTGAGAAAGGGTTGCCCTCATGGAAATTGGGTTCTTATTCCCGAACTAATACTGTTTTAAGCTTCAGGAGCGGAAGCGGGTGTTTCAGCAGTTTCGGAAGCGGTTTCTTCGCTCTTGTTGCTGTAACGCCATTTTGCCTTGTTGCGCTTGCTGGCGGAACGGCCTTGCGGCGGCGTTCGTCCATCGGGGTTTCAAAGGCGCGGCGGCGGCGCATTTCATCCAGAATGCCTTCAACATCCAGTTTTGTTTTGAGGCGCTTGAGAGCGCGGTCGATAGGTTCACCTTTTCTTACGGTAACTTCACGCATGATTTGTTTTCCTTTTTCTATTCGTCCGGGAACGGGAGACAATAGGTAGTGCTTTCCTGCTTACAGGTCAAGATTTTTATCATGACTGACCTATTTTTTGCCACTGAATGAGAGTTCTGCCGTCCGGAACGGCGGGAAGCGGCCGCGTTGCCCCGTTTTCCGGTTCCGGAGCGCGGTTCAACTGTCCTTGCCTTATAACAGGGGGCGTGGTAGAAAGAGGCGTCTCCCATGAACCGGCTGCATACATTGATTGACGGATTTTCCCGGGTGCGGATTCTCTGCATCGGGGACGTGATGCTGATAAGTTCCTGTATGGGAGCGTCAGCCGTATTTCGCCGGAGGCTCCGGTTCCCATCATGAAGATGGACCGGGAGACGCGCATGCTGGGAGGCGCGGGCAATGTCGTGTCCAATCTGTGCGCGCTGGGATGCCGCACCACTTTTATCAGCGTGGTCGGGGATGATGGCCATGGGCGGCAGGTAAGGCGTTTTCTGGAAGAGACGCACTGCGTTCCGGAGCTGGTGGAGTGCGAAGGGTACGAGACGACCGTGAAGATCCGTTTTGTGGCGGGCAAGCACCATTTGCTGAGAGCGGACCAGGAACAGCCGCTGAGGATGGAGCCGGAGCTGGCTTCCCGTTTTTTTGAACGAGTGGATGCCTGTTTGCCGGAGGCGGATCTTGTCCTTTGTCCGATTACGGGAAAGGCCTGTTTGACGGACGAACCGCCCCGGATGTGATTGCCCGGTGCCGTGCGGCGCGCAAGCCCGTCATTGTGGACCCGAAGGGAGCGGATTATTCCCGCTACAGGCGGGCCACGCTGGTGAAACCCAATATGAAGGAGTTCCAGGAGGCTACCGGCGTGGCGCTCAATCCTGCCATGGACGGGTGGGAACAGGATGCCGTGGCGGGGGCGCAGAGGCTGTTTTCCGAATTCGGCATTGAGAATCTGATTGTCACTTTGAGCGAACACGGTATGATTTTCATTCCTTCCTCCAGCCCTTCCGATTTTGTCTGCATTCCTACGGAGGCCCGGGATGTTTTTGACGTGTCCGGTGCGGGTGATACCTCCTCGCCAGTCTGGGCGCGGCGCTGGCCGCCGGAGCCGCGGTGCCGGATGCTCTGGTCGTGTCCAATGTGGCCGCCGGCATCGTAGTGGGCAAGTTCGGAACGGCCAGCGTGACCGGAACGGAATTGAAGGAGGCGTTGAAGGAGAAGGATATCCAGACGCCCTCCTGGCGTCACCGCGACAATATCCTGACGCCGGAGGCCGCGGCGGAGCTGGCGGAACGTTTCCGCCGTGAGAAGAAGGTGGTTGGATTTACAAACGGTTGTTTTGATTTGCTCCACCTGGGGCATCTGCATTCCTTTATGAAGGCGCGTGAAGCGTGCGACGTGCTTTTCGTAGGGTTGAATACGGACGCCTCCATCAAGCGGCTGAAGGGCGAGGACAGGCCTATTAATAATGAGGAGATGCGTTCCCTGCTGCTGGCATCCCTGGATTTTGTCGATTATGTAGTGCCGTTTGATGAAGATACGGCTCTGCCTCTGATTGAGAAGCTGCGTCCGGACGTGATTGCCAAAGAAGGGTATCCCTTGGAATGCTGGCCGGAAGGACAGTTCGTGAAATCTTATGGAGGGCAGGCTCTTGAACTGCCCCGCCTGGAGGGTTTTTCCTCCACCAATATCATCAACCGCATGAAAAGCAGCCCGAATGAGCGAATACATCAGGAACCAGATTTTAGGGATAGCGGACAATTTCAAAGCCCTGGCTTCCATGGCCGGGGATATTGAACAGGTTGCCCGCATTTGTACGGATACCCTTAAGGCCGGGAATAAGATCATGTTCTGCGGCAACGGAGGCGCCGCTGCGGATTCCCAGCACCTGGCCGCCGAATTGGTGGGGCGTTACAAGCTGAACCGCCCCGCCATGAATGCGCTGGCCCTGACGGTGGATACTTCCATCCTGACCGCCGTGGGCAATGATTACGGTTATGAGACGGTGTTTTCCAGGCAGCTGGAGGGAGTGGGCCGTCCCGGAGATCTGCTGGTGGGGCTTTCCACGAGCGGCAACAGCCGGAACATCGTTTTGGCGATGGAGCTGGCGCGCCGGATGGGCGTCCGGACGGTGGCCTTTGACAGGCCGCGGAGGCGGAGAGATGAAAGACGTTGCGGAGTTTTGCATTGCCGTTCCTTCAGATGCCACGAACAACATTCAGGAGATGCACATTGCAGTGGGGCATCTGGTTTGCGAACTGGTTGAACGGGAGATATATGGCGGGTAAGGCTTTGTTTCTGGACAGGGACGGCGTGGTTAATGTGGATGGCGGGTATGTGCACCGCATAGAGGACTTCCGGCTGGTTCCCGAATTCTGAATCTTTGCTGCCAGGCTAAAGAGAAGGGGTATCTGGTGCTGGTGGCGACCAACCAGTCCGGCATAGGACGCGGCATGTTTTCTGAAGATGACTTTGAGCGGTTGACGGAATATATGAGAGGGGTGTTCCGTTCGTCCGGTGCGGAGATTGCAGGTGTGTTTCACTGTCCCAGCGCGGATGACGGACATCCCGACCGGAAACCGAATCCCGGCCTGTTTTTGAAGGCTGCCGCCGCGCATGGGCTGGATATGAAAGCCTGCGTGTCCGTAGGTGACCGGGAGCGGGACATCCGGGCGGCTCTTGCCGCCGGAGTAGGCCGCAATTTCCTGTTTTCTGCGGAAGATGTTCCCACCCTCGCCACGGCCCGTGTGGAGACGTTGGAGGAAGTGGCGGCAAGGCTGTAGGCCGGGAATAGTTGCTTGGGGAAAATCACTGCGGTTTGTCCCTGGAGTTATCCCCTGCAGCGGGGCGGGCGACATGGTACCGGTGCGGGGCAAAGTATTTTGACATACGGAGAGGAGCCTGTTAGAAGTGGAACAATCCGGCCGTAGTCTCGTGAACCTGGCCTGTACAGGCTTTTTATTTTTGCACGTATGAATCTGATACTTTTCCAATCCATGATGGCTGCCGCCGCGCTGGGGGCCGGCCTTGCCCTTCCTGTTTCTGCCCAGTCTTCTTCTCCGGCTTTTTCCGCCTCTCCTGAAGGCTCCCGTGCCGGAAAAACGGCCAAGATGCCGGTGTATCCCATTCCGCAGAAGATGACCAGGAGCGGTGGTTCCGTGACGGTTCCGGCCCTGAAGCTGTTGGGCGCGCGGATGAACCTACCGTGAATGCCCTGAAAAGCATGTTTTCCCTCGCTCCAAACGGGCTGCCTGTGCAGATGACTATCATCAAAGGAAGCAAAAAGCCTGCCGGTAATGTTCCCCGGAAGGCCGGGGCCTATTCCCCTGAGCGTTACGCCCCAGGGAATACGGATGACGGGGTATGACGACGAAGGCCTGTTTTACGCGGCCCAGACGCTGTTGCAGTTGGCGGAGAAGACTTCTTCCGGCGTGACAGTGCCGGAAGTGGAGGTCTTGGATTGGCCGGATGTTCCTTTCCGCGGTACCATTGAAGGGTTTTACGGTCTGCCCTGGGGGCAGGAAGGTCGCATCAGCCAGTTCAAATTTTACGGGAAGTATAAGATGAATACTTACATCTACGGCCCGAAGGATGACGTGTTCCACGGTTTTTCAAGCGCTGGCGCGAGCCTTATCCCGCAGATATGGCGAAGGACCTGAAAGAGCTAGTGAAGGTCGCGAAGCAGAATAAGGTGAATTTGTCTGGGCCGTGCATCCCGGAGCGGATATTCACTGGGGCGAGGCGGACCGGAAGGCGGCCGTGAAGAAGTTTGAGATGATGTATGATCTGGGATTCCGTTCCTTTGCCGTATTTTTTGACGACATCGGCGGAGAGGGGGCCAAACCGGAGGGCCAGGTGGAGTTTTTGAATTACCTGAATAAGGAGTTTATCCACAAAAAACCGGATGTGACGCCGTTGATCGTATGCCCCACGGCGTATTCCGGCGGTGGTAGCCGCTACCATGAGGTAATGGGGAACATCTGGACAAGGATATAGGCATCATGTGGACCGGTTCCAGCATTGTGAGCGATATCCGGACTCCTGCTTTGAAGGGGATTAATAAGTATTTGAAGCGTCCGGCGTTTATCTGGTGGGAATTCTCCCGGTGACGGATTACGTGCGCCATGCCCTGTTTTTGGGGCGCACCTATGGCGTGGATGCGGACGCGATGCCGTTTATGCAGGGGTTTGCTTCCAATCCGATGGATAAGCCGGAGGCTTCCAAGATTTCCCTGTTCAGCGTGGCGAACATGACTTGGAACGCCAAGGCCTATGATTCCGACAGGACATGGAAGGACAGTATCCGTATTTTGTTCCCCGGCTGCTCCTCCGCCATGCAGACGTTTTCCGATCATAATAGCGACGGGGGGCCCAGCGGGCACAATTACCGCAAAGAGGCGTCCGTAGAGATTGCCCCCGTGGTGGAGCAGGTGCTGGAGCTGTGCCGCCGCGGGGCCAGGGTGTCTGGAAGCAAGGCGTTTGATCGCCTGAAGGCCGAGTTCGCGAAGATAGCCCAAGCTCCGGCCGCGATTCGGGCCAAGTCTAATAATCCCGCTTTCGTTGCAGAGGTGGAGCCGTGGCTCATCCAGTTCGAATCCCTGGGGAAAGCCGGGGTGAACAGTATGCGCATGGTTGAGGCCACAGAGGCGGGGAATGCCGCCGGAGCGCTGAATCATGCCATGGAGGCCGCCTGCCTGCTTGCCGAGATGCAGCGTTACAGCAGGGAAATCAGCAAGGCCATCAATAAGCACGTCACGGAAGTGACCAAGAAGAATTCCCCGTGGCAAACCGCCGTGAAGCCGTCCGAACTGGTGATGGCCCCCGCTGTGCGGGAACTGCTGGACATGGGCTCCACCCCGTGCTTTCCCGCGTGAGCGGGCAGGCCGTTGGCCGTGTGAAGCCTTATGTTTCCACCAAGTCCAAGATTGGCATCGAGAAGATGCTGGATGACGACCCCGAGTCGTTCTATTACTGCAAAGAGGTTCAGAAGAAGGGTGACTTTTTCGGCGTGGACCTGGGAGTTCCACGGGAGATACGCACCGTTTCCATTGTGATGGGCCGCAATGATTCCGATACGGACGCTGTGAACAGGGGACAGTTGGAGGTTTCCCTGGACGGGCAGTCCTGGTCTCCCCTGATGCCGGAGTCCAGCGGGCTGCGCGTGGAGTACCGGGGAAATGGCAAAAAAGGCCGGTTTGTGCGTTACCGCGCTACGGCGCAGGGGGTTCCGGGAGGCAAGCCGGACGTGTGGACGGCCATCCGGGATTTCAAGGTGAATGCTCCTGCAGCGCCTTCCGTACTGACGGATGCTCCCGCGTTCAGGAATGCCGTGGTTGAAGCAGGAGACAGGGATATTTCCCTGAAGCGCATCATGGAGGTGCATCCCCTGCCGCCGAAAAGTCCCTGGGCCTTCAAATTCCGGCGGGAGCGTCCGTGGAGTCCGCCTCCGTCAATTTGAAGACGCCGGATATGAAGTGGGCCAAGTTGTTCATTTCCATGGATGGAAAGTCCTGGGCGGAGGTTCCGTTGAAGGAGGACGGTTCCGCGGATATTGGCGGAGTGATCAAGGGCATCAGGCTGTTGAACGCCTCCTCCTCCCCGCAGGAGGTGACTCTGGAAGAGTTCCGGCTGAATCTTGCCAACAAGGGTGGGAAGTCCGCCGACAGCGGAGCTGCCGGGGATTTCAACCTGGCAACGTTCCTCCAGGTGGAGCTGTCTCCGGAGAGGGCGGAGATTCCCTGTGATTTTCCCCGTGCGGGTTCCGTCATTGTCCTGTCCGACGGGAAGGAGGCTTCCGTGCTGGCCTGTGGGGCTGACGGACGGTGGGTTCCCGTGGGCAATCTGGCCAAGGGCAGGAAAGTTAATACGTTCAGCCTGAAATCCGTCAAAAAGCCGGTGAGGGCCCTCGGCCTGACCGGGAAGAAGGGAAGTTCCGTAAATATTTTTGAAGTAGTCTGGAAATAACGGATGGCGCTGGGAAGTTTTCCGCAGGGTGGTGTCCTCTGGCCCTGGGGCGGCTGTTTCTTCCGTGGAATGGCCGCCCTGGATTGTTAGCCCGTGGTTTGCCGGGAGGCTCTTTTTCCGCCAGGTGCATGCAGCCGAGGACAAGGGCGATGATGACCAGAGGCCCCAGGATGTCCGCATACCCCACCATGCCCGTGTTCACGGGGGCCACGCAAAGCAGGAACCACCAGGCCAGGGCCAGCAGGCGAAGCAGGGGAGGGGTTCCGCTGCCGGAGAGGAAGACATAGATGACGAGAGCCCAGAATTGAGGAAAACGGGGCAGCGTGACCAGCCATTCCCGGTGGTCCTCTCCGGGCCAGACAAGCGTACCGTAGGGGCCGGCTGCGGGAAGGTCGCCCCACATGGCGCCTGAGGGAAGCGCCATGTTCATCAGCAGGTTCAGGAACAGTCCCGCATATACGGTTATCATCAAGGCTCTCCATTGGGCTCCTGTTCGCACCGCCAGGAACAGGAAGGCCGGCACCAGCAGGAAGGGAGTCAGTTCCAGGGCTCCCATCCAGAGAGGGAGATTTGTTCCTATCTCTGCAAGGCGGTCCGCGCCTTGGGGAATGGCGGAAAGAACGGACCAATACAGGAGCATTAGAAATATGCAACGGTACCTGACGCTCCGGCTTACCGGGCGTTCTTCATCCGGAGGAAGGCCCAGCCATGCTCCGGATGAGGGCTGGTCGGGGGGGAGGATTGCATGGCGGGTTGGGAATGGTGCTTTTGTAACGGGAACGTGCAGGTTTGTCAATAAAGCCCGGTTCAGATCCGGGATCGGGATTGTTTTTCAACAAAACGGGCATTTTTGCTGTCCACATTGTGACAAAGTTGTTGCCTTCGGCTTCTTTTGCCTCGGGCGGCTTCTTCTGCTAGTCGGTGCCTGAAAGGCCGCGGAAAAACGGCTGTGCCTCAGTATTCCATTCTTTTGCTTATGTCCCGTTCCAGATTCCTGACGATTTTACCGGCCCTGTTTTTTTGCCTGCTGGCTGTTTCCTGCGGAAAGAAGGAGAAGGAAGATCCCAATGTCGTAGAGTTGAATTTCGGTCATTTTCCCAACGTGACACATGTGCAGGGCCTGGTGGCGCATCATTTTTCCCGGCAGGGGAAGGGGTGGTTTGAAGAACGGCTGAAGGAGGCTACCGGAAAGGATGTCAGGATCAACTGGTACGTGTACAATGCGGGCCCCAGCGCCATGGAAGCCGTGTTTGCCCGGTCCATTGAACTGGCTTATGTGGGCCCAGTCCGGCCATCAATGCGTTTGTGCGTTCCCGCGGGGAGGATATCAGGATGATTGCCGGAGCTGTGGAAGGAGGTGCCGCCCTGGTGGTTCCGAAGGATTCCACGCTGAAGGAGCCTGCGGATTTCCGCAGCAAGGTGATTGCTACTCCCCAACTGGGGAATACGCAGGATGTTTCCGCCCGCGCCTGGTTTTCCCGCGGCGGCCTGCATGTGACGCAGCGCGGCGGGGACGTGACTATTCTGCCAACTCCCAACCCCGAACAGCTCAGCCTGTTCCGGCAGGGCAAGCTGGACGGCGTGTGGACGGTGGAACCTTGGGTGAGCCGCCTGGTGCTGACGGCGGGAGGCAGGGTGCTGGTGGACGAGAAAGAGTCCATCGCGACCGTGCTGGTATGTGGAGCGGAGTTTCTCAGGGAAAAGCCGGAGGTGGCGAAAGCCCTGGTGCAGGCGCATGAGGAGCTGAACGAATGGATAAGGCTGCATCCGGATGAGGTCCAGTCAATCGTGGTCAGGGAGCTGGAGGAGCTGACGCATTCCAGAATAGACCCGGCATTGATTGCGGAGGCCTGGAAAAGCATCGTCATCAAGGACAGGATTTCCATTCCCAAGCTCCGGCAGTTTGTGCAGGACGCCCATCAGGCCGGATTTATGAAAGAAGTTCCGGATGTAGGCGGACTGGTGGTGCCGGAGGCGGCGGAGGAGCAGTTGACCATGGCGAAGGAGGCGGGCGGAAGATGATTGCGGGTGCAGAACATTGCGGCCCCGGAGGCTGCAAGCTCCGTATTGCCGGCGTGAGCAAGGTGTTTGACGGGAGGCGCGGAAAGGTGGTGGCTCTGGAGGGCATTAATTTGAATATCAGAGGAGGCGAGTTCGTGTGCCTGGTGGGGGCCAGCGGCTGCGGGAAGACTTCCCTGCTGAATATCATTGCAGGGCTGGAGTTTCCTTCTTCCGGGTGGTGGAGCTGGACGGGGAGCCTGTGACGGAACCCGGACGGGACCGCACTGTGATGTTCCAGGAGTCCGCCCTGTTTCCGTGGCTGGATGTGCTGGGGAACGTGATGTTCGGCTTGAAGCTGGTGCCCGGACTGACTCGGGGAGACCGGCTTGCCATGGCGGAGAAGAATCTGGAACTGGTGGGGCTGAAAGAGTGTGCCCATGCTCATATTCATGAACTTTCCGGCGGAATGAAGCAGCGCGTGGCGCTTGCCCGCGCCCTGGCTACCAGCCCCCCGCATTTTGCTGATGGACGAGCCTTTTGCCGCCCTGGACGCCATGACCCGCGAACAGCTTTATCAGGATATTCAGGAGATTCATTTACGCTGCGGCATGACGATTGTTTTCGTTACGCATAATATGCGCGAGGCCGTGTGCCTGGGGGATCGTGTGGTGTTGCTCACTCCACATCCGGGGCGCGTCTGTGAGGAATATTTCGTGAATTTTCCTCATCCCAGGGATATCAACAGCAGTGATTTGGCGGAATTGTCCGCCCGCATTACCCGTGATTTGAAAGGAGCCACGGCATGAACAGGAACAAATGGTCCAAGTGGGGGGCGCACGCCTGTTCGCTCGTGTTTTTATTCTCGTGGTCTGGGCATGGCAGCATTTGAGCGACCTGAGGGTCTGGAAGCCTTATTTGTTTCCCTCCCGCTGGAAGTATGGGAGTATCTGCGCTCTTCATTTCAGGACGGGTCTCTGGAGGAGGCTTCATGGATTACCATGAAAAGGCTGGTGATGGGGTATGGAATCGGCCTGGTGATGGGGATTCCCCTGGGCATGCTGTGCTCCCGTTTCCAGCTTATGCAGAATACTCTGGGGCTGGTTTCCCTGGGGTTCCAGGCTCTGCCCAGCGTGTGCTGGGTTCCGTTGGCAACGCTGTGGTTCGGCCAGACGGAAGGGGCTATGCTGTTCGTGGTGATTATGGGGACGCTGTGGTCCGTAATCCTGGCTACGGCCAACGGCATGCGGAACGTGCCGCCCATTTATGCCCGTGCGGCGCGCACCATGGGAGCAGGACCCATTTATTGCCTGATTCATGTGACGCTTCCCGCTTCCGCCCCGTTTGTGGTGAGCGGAATGAAGCAGGGATGGGCTTTGCCTGGCGCTCCCCTGATGGCTGCGGAAATTTTTTGTTCCCATCCTGACCGGGTTCGGATTGGGCCAGCTGCTGCATTTCGGCCGCGAACTGAACGCGATGAACCAGGTCGTAGGCATCATGTTCGTGATTGTGGTGATTGGGCTGCTGTCCGACAAGATTCTGTTTTCTCCTCTGAACGGTTTCTGCACCGCCGCTGGGGGACAGGACAGGCCTGAAGCGGCGGGAACAGAAACACGGAGAGGGGCTGCAGAGCGTTCCGGCGATATGGTGCCCGTTATTTGCCGGAAGAATCCAGCTCCTTTTTGAGCGCGCGGACTTCCTTAATCAGTGCCGGAAGTTTTTGAGGGCGGCATATTGGCGGGTAGCGTCCTTGTAGGGGAAAGCCGGCATGCCCCAGTAAGTAGAGTTTTCCGGAATGTCCGAGATGACTCCCGTTTTAGCGCCCAGCGTGGATTTGGAACCGATGTTGAGGTGTCCTGAGATGCCGACCTGGGCGGCGATGGTGGCATAATCCCCCACTTTGGTGCTGCCGGCTATGCCGGATTGGGCGACGATGATGCAATGCCTGCCGACAACGACGTTATGGCCGAGCTGGATCAGGTTGTCTATTTTGGTGCCTTCCCCACAATGGTGCGCCCGAATCTGGCGCGGTCAATAGTTGTGTTGGCCCCTACGTCCACGTCATCCCCCAGTTCCACAATTCCTACCTGGTCAATGCCCACGTAGCGTCCATTGTCTCCCATCAGGAAGCCGAATCCGTCGGAACCGATGACGGCTCCGGGCTGGATGGTCACCCTGTTGCCGAGTTTGCAGCGTTCCCTGATGGTAACATGGGCATGCAGGCGGCAGTTTTCCCCCATGGTGACGCCGTCTCCGATATCGCAGCCGTTGCCAATGTCCGTCCCGTCTCCGATTATGCAGTGGGCCCCGATGCAGGTATAGGCTCCTACATGGATTTTGTCCGGGTTGAAGCTGGCCGTGGGGTCGATGATGGCTGTGGGATGAATGCCGGGGGTGAACCGGTAGGCGGAAGCCATGAAATATTTCACCAGGGCGTTGAATGCCATGGAGGGGTTGTCCACTTCCACGAAGGCGGCGTGTTCCGGATACGCAGGCAGACCCGGCGGCACCAGCACGATTCCGGCAGAGGTGTGCAGGAAGTCCTGGAAGTATTTTTCATTGCCAAGGAAGGAGGCTTCTTCACGGGATGCGTCAAGAAGGGAAGCGACCCCGAATACGGTCAGTTCGGGGTCGCCGGAAAGGATTTTTCCCCGGTGAGGGCGGCCACGGCTTCAAGTGTAAGCTTCATGGGTATATGATTCCGCCTTCCCGGGGTTAATGTCAAGGGTTGTTGGCCGGGGCCGCGGGAGCGGCGGGGACGGCCGGAGCCTTTTTCTTTGAGGGGTCAAACCCTTCGGGGGCGTCTTTGTTGAGTTCTTTCATCACTGTGGGAGTAATGTCCATGCCGGGCTTCGTGTAGACGAATACCTGGTTGGACCGAAGGGCCTGGGCGCTTTTGTCCAGAACGAGGTCATAGTTGCCCTTGGTGGCGATGCCTTCCGTGATTTTTGTGATTTCTCCCATGATTTTGGCGGAACGCACTTTCATTTGTTCCTGAAGGGATTTAAGCTGGCGTTCCACAAATCCGCGGCGTTCCTGTTCCAGCGCAATGACTTCCTGACGTTTGATCTGGGCCTTTTGCTCCAGCTCCTTTTTGTCCTTTTCATTCAGCATGGGATCCTGAAGCCTTTTGACCATGTCGTTGAAGTCCGCTTCCATCTTTTGATGGTTTCCGCGCGGGTGTTGTTGGTTTCCTGCACCGTCTGGGCAGCCTTGTCTACTTCCGCCTGGGCTTCATGGGTCTTGTAGTAGTCGGCAAAGAGTTTCTGCACATCCACCGTCGCTACCTTAAGTTCAGCGTTGGCCGTGGCGCTTAATGCCATTGCTGCTGATACACCTAATGCTGTTTTGAAGAATCTCATAATTTTTAGCGTCTTCTGACTTTACCAGTTTACATGTGGAATGGCATGCGTCAACCTTCTAGCAATATTTCAGGATTGAACTTTTGTCATCAAGGGGCCACTTTAGGCGCATGCAAACATTTTCCACCAAGGCCCAGTTGAGGGCTGCCCTCCTCAAGCACCACCGCAAACATGACCATGTGGTTCTCGTCCCCACAATGGGGGCCCTCCACGCCGGACACCGCGCTTTGCTGGAACAGGCGCGCAAGTTGGCCGGGGAGGATGGCGTGGTGGTTGCCAGTATTTTCGTCAATCCTATCCAGTTTAACAATTCCTCCGACCTTCAGACTTATCCCCGGACTCCTGAAAAGGATTTGGAGGTGTGCGAAGGTGCAGGCGTGGATTATGTGTTTTCCCCTGCTCCTGAAGAAATGTATTCCGGAGAACGCAGCATTGCCGTGGAAGAAAGCTTTTTGTCCGCAACATTGTGCGGTGCGTCCCGCCCGGGGCATTTTTCCGGTGTCTGCACGGTGCTTGCCAAACTGTTCAACCTGGTACAGCCCACGGACGCCATTTTCGGAAAGAAGGATTACCAGCAGCTTGCCATTATCCGCCGCATGGTGCGCGACCTGGATTTTCCGGTGCGCATTCACGGGGCGGAGATTGTAAGGCATGGCAACGGTCTGGCCTATTCCTCCCGGAACGCCCGCCTGACGCCGGAGCAGAAGGAACAGGCCGTGGTAATACGGCAGGCTATGCTTCAGGCCCGGGACGAGTTCCAGGCCGGGGCGGACGCCTCCAAGGTGAAGGAGCATGCCGCCGCCATGATTGAGGGTGTGCCCGGCACGCGCATCGATTATCTGGAGATTGTGGATGCGGAGACCATGCAGCCGGTGGCGGAGAACCGGAAGCCGGCCCTGATGGCCGCCGCCGTCTATTTCGGCGACGTGCGTCTTATAGACAACATAGAACTTTAATACGGCAAGGATTTTCTTATACTGCGCCCGTGATTACCGCCTCCAACCTCCACCGCAGCTATTCCATCGGCAAGAAGTCCATTGAGATCCTGCATGGGGTGGATTTGCACATTGCCGCCGGAGAGAAGGTGTTCCTGTGCGGGCCCAGCGGGGCCGGAAAGACCACGCTGATGTACACGCTGGCCGGATTGGAAACGCCGCAAGAGGGAAAGGTCACGATTGACGGCACGGATATTTACGCCTTGTCCGCCACGGCCCGGTCCGTGTTCCGGAACCGGAGCATGGGGTTTATTTTCCAGAATTATCTGTTGATGCCGGAATTGACGGCGCTGGAAAACGCCTGTCTGGCTTCCTCCATCGGCAGGAGGCCGCGCGTGGAATATGTGAGGGAACTGATGGAGCGCGTGGGTTTGTCCCACCGCCTGAACCACCTGCCCAGCGAACTGAGTGGCGGGGGAACAGCAGCGCGTGGCAATCGCCCGTGCCCTGGCGAACGACGCCCCCATTATTTTTGCGGATGAACCTACCGGGAACCTGGACCGGAAGAACGGCGCGGAGGTGCTGGACCTTTTGTTCGGCCTGGCGGACGAGTCCCGCAAAACGCTGGTGATTGTGACGCATGACGAACATCTGGCACGGAGAGGGGACCGCATTATTACGATTATGGACGGGCAGGCCGTCTGAGGCTGCCGGGCGTAGGGGCCGCCTGCGTTTTATTTGATGCCCGCCGTCAGATGCAGGACGGCCTGGTGTCGCTCTGGGGCATCTGCCCCATGCGGCGGTAATCCAGCGTTTCCGGAAGGTTTCCTGTTGATGGCAGTTCGGTTTCCGGAAAAGGAAGGTGTCCGTTATCATGACGGCGGCCAGGTTTTTGGCCCGGAAATTGAGGTGATGAGAAAAAGTTGATGTACCAACTTTTGATGTCCGCAGGATTGAGACAGATGGAAGGCAGGAAGGGCCGCCTATGCTTCTGAATTGCCCGAGCCCGCCTGCGGCTGTCCCTTTGCCGACGATGGGGGTGAAGTGCCCTGTGCCCGGATACAGGGAACCCATGCCGTGCGGGAGGCTCACCGGTGAGTCGGTTGCGGACGGCGCTCATGCATTATTCCTTATAGTCTTCATCGGAATCACCCTTGCATAGAAATGCGAACTCCGGGGAACTTCCCGCTGTGTCCAGCAGTGAGCTCCATGTGAGATTGGGATAATCAATGAGATCATGTGCATAAGCCAGCATATTGTCCGGCGCCTGGCCATATCCACGTCCTACTTCACAGACGCATAAGATGAGAATGAGGTGTATGACTGGCGAGACAGGAGCGTCTTCCGGTATTCCCTCATTGAAATATTGGATCAATGCATTTGCGGATTCCTGACTGTCACTATCCAATTCTTGAAAGAGTTTTTTATAGGATTGGGGCCTTCCTTTTTTATTACCGGGTCATATTTTTGCCAGCCTCTTCCTAATTTTACATCCAGTTCTCCTTTAAGTTTTTCAAATATTTGTGTGACTTCGGCAGGATCATGATCCTGAAGCCTTACCCAGGCGAGCCAGATTTTTCCTACTTCTTTTAATTGTTCGATTGCTATCATTTGGTGATTATTTTTTTGTTTGGTTTTTCAGTGTATCCGCCGCAAGTTCATGCCGTAAATCCAGAGAGAATTTCAGTTTTCTGAAGCCTTGCTTTATGCGGATTAACATTGTTTATTTAATCTAATTTTTATTTATTGTTATTATTTATTTCCCAAAGAACCGCTCTTCTTTTAAGAACTTCTACCTGTTTCCGGAACGTACAGAGATGTCTTCAAATTCGGGGAACTGAGATGAACGGTAAATTCCCGGAGCCTGCCGGCAACGCGAAAGGATCGGTATTGCATTCGGCCGGGTTGTTGTGTAGCCTGTTGGGCATGTGGACTGGATAGTGATCAAGATGCGCTCCGGGCGGTTGTTGAAATTTTCATCCTGTGGGTGTTCCTGTACCAGATTTACCGTGCTTTCCACGCAACGCGGGCGCGCGCATCATGGTGGGGCTGTTCGCCTGCTTTCTGGCCTTGGTGGTGCTGGCCTTTTTCTTTTCAGCTGAATGTTATTTCGTGGATACTGACGCGCATTTTCGCCCCCGGCCTGGCGCTGGCTCTGGTGGTGATTTTCCAGCCGGAGCTGCGCGTGGGGCTGGCAAAGCTGGGAAGCCACCCGTTTTTTTCTTCCTTCGCCAAGCTTCAGCGGGTGGATTTTCTGGATAATTTCTGCAAGGCGGTAAGCAAGCTTTCCAACCAGCGGTTCGGCGCCCTGTTCGCTTTTGAGAGGAGCATCAGCATGAAGCCTATTGAGGATTCCGGCGTGAAGCTGGACGCCATTTTTTCTCCGGAACTGGCCCTGACGATTTTCCATACCAAGACGGCTCTTCACGATGGGGCGTGGTGATTTCCGGCGACCGCATTTCCGCGGCTGCCTGCGTGTTCCCTGTTTCCCAGAAGGAAATGAGCGACCGTACCCTGGGGCTGCGCCACCGCGCGGGCGTGGGCATGTCCGAGGAGAGCGACTGCGTGGTGGTGGTGGTGTCCGAGGAGACGGGGCTATCGCGTTGGCCGTAGGCGGGAAGCTGGAACGCAACCTGACTCCGAACAGTTGAAGGGACGCCTTGAAGAGCTGCTGAATATTTCTTCTTCCAATGAAAAAAAACTGCTATTGCTTAATTGGCCTGCCAAGTTGTTCTGTCTGGTTCTGGCCGTGATTATCTGGTCTTTCATCAATCACTGGGTGACCACGAATGACGGCGTGCCTTCCCGCGGGCAGCTTGAGGAGATTAGAAGATCCCATCCCTGAATATTTACCGTTATGAGGAATTTCATTGTTACCGGTACCGATACGGAAGTCGGTAAAACTTATGTGAGCTGCCTGATCATCAAGTCTCTAAGAGAAGCGGGCATCAATGCCGCCGGATTCAAGCCCGTGGCCTGCGGAGACAGGCAGGATGCCCGCCTTTTGCGCGAAGCCGGGCCGAAGGAGCTGACGCTGGATGACCTGAATCCCGTTTTTTTGAGGAATGCCACGTGTCCCTATGTGGCCGCACGGCTGGAGAATACGCGGGTGGATGAAGAGGTTGTCCTGCGGGCTTATGACGCTTTGTCCGCCGCACATGAGTGCGTGGTGGTGGAAGGGGTGGGAGGATGGGAAGTCCCGATTGGCCCCGGAAGGAATTTCAGCGATATGGCTGCGGATTTCAAGCTGCCTGTTCTTCTGGTGATCGGCAACAAGCTGGGAGCCATCAACCATGCCCTGTTAACGCTGAATGCAATCAAGGAACGCGGCCTGGAATGCCTGGGCATCGTGTTCAATAATGTGAAAGATGAATGGGATACTGCCTGCGTGACGAACAGGAGCATGGTGGAGGAGTTTTCCGATGCGCCCATTCTCGGTGAATTGATTCACGGGCAGGATTACATGGACATGGATGCCCTGCTGGAACGTTTGCACTGACAGGAGGAGTCTGTCTGGCGAATGAACGGGACAATAGCGAAGACGCCCGTTCGTTGTTGCCGGATTTGCGGAGGGAAACAGTGATATGGAGGAACAAGCATGTCGGTGTTGGAGAGGATGGGAAAAGCATTTGGTTTCCCAGTTGAGAAAGCCCTGTTTTGACAGGAGCGGAGATGGAATGCCGTAGTTAAGGAATGCTTTTGTTCAGAGTGTTCAGCATTCCCGTACGGTTTTTTATTGCCTTGCTGATTTATTTTTTCATGGGGGCCGCTGGCCGGAGGGGTGGTTACCGCGCCTGTGCCGGAGTTTTCTTCCCCCGCGCTTATTCCGTATCCTTCCAAAGTCGTCAGGGGCGCGGGCGAGGCAGGTTTCAGGAGTGTTCATGTGAAGGTTGGTCCGGATGTTCCTGGCAGGGATGATTTGATGAAGGAGATGAAGGACAGAGTCAGGACGTCCGGCATTGAGGGTTCCCTGAATAGTGGAGGGGCTGCTGAAGGTGCCATGACATGGGAATTGTTTCCGGATGCCAGGATGAAAGGAGAGGGGTATGACCTGTCCGTCGGATTGGGAAAAGCAACCGTCAGGGCAGGAAGTTTTGGCGGTTTTTTTAACGCCCTTCAAACGCTGCGGCAACTGGTTTTCAATAGAGAAGGGGAATTTGCCATGCCTGTTGTGCGGATTAGTGACAAACCCGCTTTCGTCCTGCGGGGAATTATGCTGGATGTGGGGCGTTATTACATGTCTCCTGCCTTGATCAAGGAGATGATGCGCCGTCTTTCCCGCTATAAGATTAATACGCTGCATCTTCATTTGACGGATGATCCCGCATGGAGGCTGGAAGTGAAGAAGTATCCGGCCCTGACGGATGGGGCTTTTCATTGAAGTCCCGGCTCCCGGGGCGGTTTTATACACAGGCTCAATTGAAGGATCTGACGGATTATTGCGCCCGGCTGAATATCCAGGTGATTCCGGAAATTGACATGCCGGGACACAGCCAGCCTTTTTCCAGGGCCATGAAGACCGGCATGCAGACGGAGAAGGGTGTTTCCATATTGAAGGACGCCGTGGACGAGGCCGTTTCCCTGTTTCCCGGGAGGTTTTTCCACACGGGGTCCGACGAGGCGCACATTTCCATGAAGGATTTTATTCCGCGCATGGCGGAGCATATCCGCGGGAAGGGCAAGGAGGTGGTCGTGTGGTCTCCGGGCGGCCCGCACGATAAGGGATTCCGTATTGATGTGCTGGGGAGAGAACGAGGCCGGCGCCAGGATGGATAAGAATATGAAGCGCATCGACAGCAATGGTTTTTACATTGACTGGGCGGATTCCCTGTCCGGCGTGTACCAGGTGTTTTTCCAGCAGCCCTGCGAGGTGCCTCAAGGAGATGATAAGGCGTTGGGGGTCATTATGCCCGTGTGGTGCGACGGAAACCTGAGCAGTGAGATGAGGGTGCTGGAACAGTATCCGTTTTATCCTTGTGCATTGACGTTTGCGGAGCGTGTCTGGCGCGGAAGCGCTACCAAGAGGAGGGATTATATGGCACAGCTTCCCCCCAGGGAACGGACGGCTGGAAGGATTCCGGGAGTTTGAACAGCGTTTGGCTTTCCATCGTGATCATTTTTTCCAAGGCGTTCCTTTTGCCTATGTGAAACAGGCGGACGTTGCCTGGAGCCTGGTAGGGCCATTCGACCACCGGGGAAGAATGATACCTCTTTTGAACCGGAAAGAAGAATAGCCCCTTCCTACAGGGACAGGGGACAGGATACTGGCCTGGAAGAAGACTCCTGTTTACGGCGCCGCCATACATGTCAGGCATCTTTTTGCGATGTTCAACATGCACCGGAACCAGTACCGGACGGATCACTGGCCTACGCTGATGTCAAGGGAGGTTGGAAAGGACGATGGAACCTGTTATGCCCTGACTTTCATCCGCAGCCCCAGGGAGCAGGAGGTGTGGCTGATGTTTGGCCTGAACGGCATGTGGGGGCATTCAGGCGGGTACCGCAGCGCACGCGCCCCTGAACAGGGAAGCTGGGATTTTTCCGGCGGGGACGTATGGTTGAACGGAAGGCGCGTGAACCCTCCCAGGTGGCCTTTCAAGAGCCTGCCCTGGACGGGGTGGGGAAAGGGGGCGCATTGAAGAAGCTCCTCTGACCTGGGAAGGGTATTTTTCCCGCCCTCCTGTAAAGATCAAGCTCCGCAAGGGGTTGAACCGTGTATTGATCCGCAGCGTGTTCGGGCACTGGAAGGGAGACGACGGCCAGAGAAGCTGGTTTTCTGCTGCATTCCCGTCCTGTGGGACGGCATTCATTACCGGGAGGTTCCCCCCGGCCTGGAATATGACCCCCGTCCGGATGCCCGCTGAAGGGAACCGCTATTATTCTTTTTCAAAGACGGAGAGGATGGCTTGATGGACATCCTCAGCAGCATGAATTTCCGGCAGGAAGGCCGGGCCGATGAATACGGGCTGCTGGTTCGCTGGCACCCGGTCTCTGCCATGGGAGCCCTTTACCTGGTCGCCATTGAGGGGGATAACTTTCATCAGGGCGCGGAACCCCAGCTTTTTTCAGCAGAAAGGCGGCGGCATGGAACATGGGGAAGGCAAGGCCCGGATCAAAGAACATTTCCGCGGGGTCATAGCCGGGTTTGCGGTGGATGTCCACGCAGCGGGCGAAGTCCGGCGCCTTGGTGTCATCCAGCCAGTAATAGTAGGTGAACCATGCGTCGGGGGCCGCGACGGCGGTGAATTCCGGCAGGCGTTCCAGAGCCGCGGAAGAAAGGCCGGAGAAGTCCGTTTCCCTGATTTCTTCCACTCCGGGGGTGGCGGAGAGCAACGCTTTTACTTCTTCTTTACGGAAGGATCATTGATGTAGATATGGGCAGTCTGGTGATCCGCCACGGCAAAGGCGCGGGAGGCGCCGCAGTCCAGCATTTCCGTACCCATTTCCGGTTTGACGGTGATCCAGCCCCGTTCCCGGAAGAGGCGGTTGAGGGCAATGCTGCGGGATACGTCGGAAATGCCGTATTCACTGAGCACGACAGGGGTGACGCCTTCCCGTTCCAGAAAGTCGATCAAGTCGCAGAGAAGACCGTCCATAGCCTTTGCCGCATGGGCGGCCTGGGTCGAGGATGGGCCAGAATTTCTGGAGATCATAGTCCAGATAGGGCAGATAGATGAGGCTGAGGTCAGGGCGATGTTTCCGTTCCACCCACCGGGCGGAGTCCGCTATCCATTGGGAGGACTGGATTCCTGCCATGGGGCCCCAGAAGGTGGGGAAGGGGAATTCTCCCAGATCCTTTTTAATGGTTTCACGGAGTTCCATGGGCTGGGTGTAAATGTCGAAGATCTTGCGGCCGTCCGCCGGGTACATGGGGCGCGGCGTGATGGTCCAGTCCGCCGTGGAATACATGTTGTACCACCAGAAAAGTTTGGCGCAGGTGAAGCCGGAGCCGTACCGTTCCCTCAGTTTCTCCCAGAGGCGCGGGCCCTGCACCAGCTTGTTGGACTGCTTCCAGAATTGGATTTCACACATGTTCCGGTTGTACCATCCGTTGCCGGGAATGGCGTGCTCCCGCGGGGGAAAGCCCTGTCACGTAGGTGCTCTGGGCAGAGCAGGTAAGGGCCGGAAAGGCCGGAGGGAAGGAGGAAACGTTCCGCCCCTCCGCCCAGGCGGAGAGCCGCGGCATGTGTTCCATCATCTGGCGGGAAAGGGCCACCACGTCAATGACGGCCACACGGGTACGAGGGTGTTTCATGGGAGGGATATTAGCGGTTTGGAACGGGAATTCCATCTTTCCATTTGAAAAAGATGACGGCATCCGTCATGATTCCCCGCATGGAACGTCAGGATAAACGACTTGTGGACCAGTTGCGTCCGATCAGCTTTGAAACGGGTATCGCCCCGAATGCCACGGCTTCCGTGCTGGTGACTTTCGGACGCACCAAGGTGATTTGCGCCGTTACGATTGAGGAGGATGTACCCCGCTGGATGAAGGTTCAGCGTGTGGAAGGAGGATGGCTGACGGCGGAGTATTCCATGCTTCCCTATTCCACGCTTGACCGTAAACGCCGGGATATTACGGCGGGGAAACTGGACGGACGTTCCAGCGAGATTCAGCGTCTGATCGGCCGTTCCCTGAGGGCGGCCGTGGATCTTGGCAAGATCGGCCAGCGCACGATTTGGGTGGATTGCGACGTTTTACAGGCTGATGGCGGTACCCGCACCGCTTCCATTACCGGGGCTTCCGTAGCTCTGGCTATTGCCGTGAACAAGCTTGTCGCGGAAGGAAAGCTGGCGGAGTCTCCCATGAAGAGGCTGGTTTCCGCCGTATCCGTGGGAATACTGGAGGGAGAGGCTCTGCTGGATCTCTGCTATGTGGAGGATAAGGATGCGGAAGTGGACATGAATCTGGTGATGACCGACCAGGGAGAGTTTGTGGAGGTGCAGGGTTCCGGTGAAGAGGCCGTGTTCACGGCGGATCAGATGAACCGGATGCTGGAATTAGGCCGCAAGAGTCTGGAAGAGATCGCGGAACTCCAGCGGCAGGTGATTGCCGAGGAGGACAGGCCGTCCGCCGGAGCTTTGGAAGGGTTGAGTTCCTTTTCGGCAGCGGCAGGTAGGATTTTCCCCATGGCCCGGTATTTTCCGGGCCTTTTGCAGGGGGCTGCGGGAGAGTTTTCTCTCCTTGCAGGACCAAGATTTTTATGAGAATATGCTTGTCCTGACTGGGGAATCGCGTTAATAGTAGAAACGAACATAGATAACCACGTACGGTTTTCTTAAACTGTAAACATTCCATCATATCCAACAATGAAATTATCTTTTGCAACACACCAGTTACGCAGGGGGTTTACCCTGATTGAACTCTTGGTTGTCATTGCCATTATCGCCCTGCTGGCTTCCGTGGCCTATGGTCCTATCCTGAACCAGATCAACAAAGGCGACCAGATGCAGGCCCTGACCAACATGAAGAACGTGGGCGTGGCGATGAACGAGTTCAAGGCCAACAGCAAACTGGGCAATTTCCCCGATGACATCACTGCCGACCGCGTTGTTGCCCAGCATAATTATATGAGCGGCCTGGGCGCACTTCAGGGCGATACTTCCAATGACTATTTCCGTCAGCTTCTGGGCAATGAGTCTGTTTCCGAAAGCAACTTCTACGCCAAGGTTCAGACTCCTTCCGGCGGTTCCACCGTTACTCCCAACGGCGAAATTTACGACGGTCAAGCCCTGACCCCCCGGTGAAGTGGGCATTTCCTACGTCATGCGCAAGGGTGACAATAACAAAAAAGTGGGTATTGGAAGTTCCGTGGGGAATATCCCTGATGGTCACTTCCGTGCTTCCCGGTGAAGACGGCAGCACCGTTGTGGCCGGCAATGCCGTGCGTTTCGACCCGGAAAGCTTCCGCGGCAAGGTTCTGATTTTCACGACTGCCCAGAGCGCCAAGACCCTGGAACTGGACGACAACGACAACCTTCAGGATACCTTCATTCCCAAGAGAAGGGGCAAGGACATCAGTGACCAGTTCCTGATCCTCACGCCTGATTTCAGCGGCCAGGAATAAATTCGCCGCCAGCATGATTTGTACAGGGCGCATCCAAAAGGATGCGCCCTTTTTCATGCCTGATTTTTGGAAAGGAAAGCTTCTGTTTTGCGGAAGTCCCTTGCCGAGTTGACCGGGTTTGCTTAAAATAGAATTTTACGATGTAAGGAAAAGCTCCAGGTTTTCCGACGGCAGGGAGAAGATTGTTCGTACAAACAGGAAATGGAACAGAAGCCTTCCGGAGATGATATCGTGGCTGATTTCAGGAAGCAGGCGTTTTTTCCGGGGTTCTGCCGTTGGCATGGGGTTGCAGGGCTCTTTCCGATTTCAATATGTTCCGCATACCGGCGGGGGTTGAAAACGGCAGCCATGCCGGAGCCGCCTCTTTAGACCTTTGGCCGTTGCGGCGATATATACGGGACATTCCCAGCCTGCTGAAGCGCTGCAGGATGAGTTGGGAGGAATTCCCGGCTTATATTCTCCTGCTTGTTTTGATGCCGGTTTGTGTCGGAGCCTGTTTCGCAAAAATGAATTCGTGCCGCAAAAAGGCATTCCGGCCGTAAAAACCGGAATGCCCTGGTGGGGAAAACCTGGGAGGTTTATTTGTCTGCAGGAGTGCCGAAGACGTTTATTTCCGCAGCGGAGGCGCTGTTGCCGTCCAGAGAGCTGGTGCCGATGAAGCGGAAATAACGCACGGGTTCATTCACGTTCTTGAGATTAATGGATTGCTCAATGGGGTTGGCGCGCAGATTGGAGAATCCCCCTTCCGCCGCTTTCGTCCAGTTCTTCCCATCCGCGCTTACTTCAAATTGGTATTTATCCGTCATGCCGGAGGTTTTCCCATCCTGTCTGGGAAGGTAGGAGAAGCTGGAAACCTGGTACGGTTTTCCCATATCCACCACAAAGGATTGAGGCGCTTCTGCCTTGGCTAGCCAGGAGGTTTCCGGTTGTCGTCGATGGCCGCCGCCGCATTTCCGGATGTGGCGGTTTTCACTTTCCATCCGGTTTTGCTGATGCCGAATTTGGCCTGGCTGACGGGACCCAGTTTACCGTTGGAGAATTGGCAGCGGGCTTTGACAGTGCCGCACTTCGTAAATTTAGCACCCTGGCTGTAAACGGGAGATCCTGCCTTGGGTTCGCTGCCGTCCGTCGTGTACAGGATTTTATTTTTGCCGTCCGCGATGATGATGAGGTTGTCTCCGCGGCGGAAAATGGAGGGCCGTACGGCGCCCGCGGGCTGGCGGAAGAGGGAGAATTCCGAGATGCAGGGCGTGGCCTGGCTGCCCGTGATGCGCAGACGCAGTTTCTGGGTGGTGATGGGGCGGGGCAGGCGGCGCATGACCTGGTTGCCGATGGTTTTCCCTTCATTGTCGATACAAACCCATTTGCCATTGATGAAAGCGTCAATATTGAAGGAGTCCACGCGTTGTCCCAGTCGTGTTTGTTCGCGCAGCCGGATGACGTCGAAAGTGGCGGGTTTGGGCAGCGTAATAATGGCGGTGGGGGTCAGGTTGTCATCTTCCACGGCCCAGTAGGTTTCAATGTTGCCGTCCGTCATGTTGGAGGGAGAGAATTTTTTGTCGTTGCCGCGCGTCTGGCTGGCTGTGACGGTTGCTCCCAACGCGTAATCCCTAGCATATAGCTTATCGCGCAGTTCCTTGAATTCCAGCAGGGATTTGACATCCGCAGGATCCAGTCTGCCTGTTTTGTCCGCCGCCACGTTCAGAATGAGATTAGCTCCGCGGCCTACGGAATCAAACCATACCTGCATAAGTTCTTCAGGGGATTTGACGCGGGATGCCTGTCCCTGATGCCAGAACCAGCCGGCATGGTTGATGGTGGTGTCTCCTTCCGCCGGCACCCAGCGTTCTCCGCCGCGCATGCCGGTGCCTCCGCCTCCGCCGTTCAGCCCTACGGTGCTCCAATGGGGATAATTGACGTGGCCTTTTTCGGAGCCTCCCCAGCGGGCGTCTCCGTGGTGGCCCGCTCCCCAGATGATGCAGCCGGGCTGGATTTTGCGGATCATTTCCACGATTTTTTCAAAGTTATAGTATTTTTCCGCGTCACCGATATTGCGCTTTTCCCTGGCTCCTCCGTAATAGCCGTCTCCTCCATTGGCTCCGTCAAACCAGATTTCAAAGACAGGCCCGTAATTGGTCAGCAATTCCCGGATTTGTTTATAGTAAACGTCCAAGTAGCCATCTTTGCCGTAATCCGCGTTGTTGCGGTCCCAGGGGCTGAGGTAGGTGCCGAATGATGCTGTGCTTTTTGCAGGCAAGGGCGAATTCCCTGACTACGTCTCCTTTGCCGTTTTTCCAAGGGCTCTTGGTGATGTTGTGGTCCGTGGATTTGGTGGGCCAGGCGCAGAAGCCGTCATGATGTTTGGCCGTATAAATCATTCCTTTCATTCCGCCTTTTTTAAAGGTGGAGACGATATCGGAGGCATTAAAATCCGTGGGGTTGAAGATTTTCGGGTCTTCATCGCCGTAACCCCATTCCCGTCCCGTGAACGTATTCAGGCCAAAGTGGATGAAGCCGTAGAATTCCATGCGCTGCCATTTGATTTGGGCAGGTGTTGGAATCGCGCCGTATGGTTTGGGCGGTGCTGCGGTCCAGCCGGGCAGCATGGAGGAAGAGAGAACTGTTCCGAGGAAGAGTGTTGTTAGCTTATTCATGCAGAAAAAAGTGTGTTGAAAAATACGGAGTCGCTCCTCCCTTCTTTCATACGGGGGCTTTGCTGTCAAGTTGAAAGGAAGCGGGAAACAGGGGACAGCGTGTTAGTGAATTCTTAACTCCGACATGCGGGGAATTCCGCTTGATACGGGTAGGGAGCCGTTTAGCATACAAAGGACTTTCGTTCCCATGTCCTATTTCCGTTTTTACTGCTGGCGCTGGTTTTTCTGACCGGTTCCGCGTTGATCAGCGAGAGCGCTCCCGTTTACATGGCCCGGCGGGACAGCAAGTTTGCGCTTGTTCCTCTTTGTGACGGTTTTGATTTTCCGGTAGGGAAGCCTGACGGCAACGGCTATTACCGGTCCCGCGGTTTGCGCCTGAAAAGTCCCCGTCACATGGGCGAGGATTGGAACGGCAATAAAGGAGGCAATTCCGATTTGGGCGATCCCGTTTATTCCGTAGGCCACGGGGTGGTAACTTATGCGGCGGACGCCCGGGGCGCGTGGGGAAAGGTGGTGATTGTGCGCCATGCTTTCCGTGAACCCAAGTCCGGAAAGGTTCTTTGCTGCCAGACTCTTTATTCCCATTTGAACGATATTAACGTTGTGCTGGGACAGTTGGTGCTGCGCGGCACCCAGGTAGGCACTATCGGCACGAACCGCGGCATGTATCCGGCCCATCTTCATGTTGAGCTGCATTACAACCCGGATGTGAATTGCGGCCATCAGGGGATTCCCAAGACGGAGCGCAATTACGGTCGCCTGACGGATTTTATTACCCGCTTCCGCCGCCTGCCTCTGGAGAAAAGGATGGTGCGCGTTCCCCATCGGCGGGTTTCTGCCTTACAAAGGGAACGGAAGGTCTCTGACTTCTGGTGGATGACGGTGAAGCTGTGTATTTTCGGCGGTTCGTTTGATCCCGTGCATGAGGGGCACGTTTGCGTGGCCGAGCATGCTCGGAAATATTGCGGAATGGACCGCGTGCTGTTTATGCCGTGTTCCCTGTCTCCGCTGAAGGAGCAGGCCCCTCCGTGACGGATGACCAGCGCTGCCGGATGATTGAGCTGGCTCTTCAAGGGCTGGATTGGGCCGTGCTTGACCGGACGGATTTGGAGCTTCCGCCTCCTTCGTGGTCGTGGAGGGTGGCTGAGAGGACGGCGGAGCGTTATCCCGGTGCAGAATTGTTCTGGCTGATGGGCAAGGATCAGTGGGATTCTCTGGAACAGTGGGGACGCTGGGAATATTTGTCCAGCCTGGTGACGTTCATTGTTTACCGCCGCGGCGGGGTTCCATCTCCCAGGAAAGGGGTGCGCGCCTTTTTCATAGAAGGGGATGAACCCGCTTCTTCCACCCGCATACGGCATGATTTGCGTTCGGGCGTATGTCCGGTTCCCCATCTGAACCGGAAAGTGGAGGCGCTGATCAGGAGGGAAGGGTTGTACGGTACGGCACGCGTCTAGAAGGACGGCCGTTTTCAGTTTATTTTCTTTTTGTCTCCGAACGTTTTTTCCTGGTAATGGACCCTCATCAGCGTGAGTCCGTCCGGCGGGGCACAAAACGGGCTTTTGTCATCCGGGAGCGGGCGTTGATGAGGCGCGCCAGTTCTTCCAGCGTTATTTTTTTTCCCCGTGCGGCTTCATGGGCGGCTCCCGTCATGAGGCGCACCATTTTGTAGAGGAAGCCCGTTCCGGTAAAGGTGATGAAGACATGTTCCCCTGCCTGTTCCACTTGTGTCTGCGTGATGGTTCGGCGGAAGTAACCCTCCGGAATGGGGCGCGGTTCATTGCCGCGCAGGGCGGCAAAAGCAGTGAAGTCATGCGTTCCCCGGAACAGGTGTACAGCCTGTTCCAGAATATCCACGCTCCATGCCAGCGGGCGGTGCCAGGCCAGCCCGGCGTCAAAAGGGTTGAGGATGGGAGCGCATGAAATGCAGTAACGGTAGGTTTTCCCGTGGCACTGAACCGGGCATGGAAACCGGGCGGAACGTATTCCGCATGGGTAATCCGGATGGTTCGGGGCAGGCGCGTGTTGAGCGCGGCAGGCCATTTGTCCGCAGGAATGCGGTGGGTATCCGGAGCGTCTGCATGAAAAACCTGGCCCAGAGCATGAACGCCGGAGTCTGTCCTGCCGGAACCGTGGATACGGCAGGGGGTTCCAAAGAGTCCGGAAAAGGCTCGTTCCAGCACGTCCTGGACGGTACGGCCTCCCGGCTGGCTTTGCCAGCCCAGGTAAGGGCGTCCGTCATATGCGGCGGTGAAACGAATGCGGGGCATAGGGGTGATTGTGTTGGAACGGCCCGGTTTTGGCAAGCGGCAAGTGCCGGACGGTGACGGTTTGGAATGGATGCCGTGCGTTCCATCCGCTCTTTAGCTTGGAAGCCGTTAAAGATGGCTATACGAATACAGGATTTTGGAATGTTGCATGTGGCTCCGGATTTGTCCGGCGTGATTCCATTGAACGCTTTTGAAGCACAGGCCGCCGGTGTGCGGGATCTGGCGGCGGGCGTGATGGATGTGTCCGGAGTGGCGGGACCCGCGCTGAAGGAAATGCAGGAGGTGAGGGATGCCGGCCAATGGGCGCAGGCCCGTGACGGGATGTACCGTTTTGAACAGGACGTGATGCGGGAGCTGGAAGCCGGAGGGATTCGGAACACCTTCAGGAGAGATGGAAGAAGGCTCTGTCAGAACGGCTTCCTTCCTATCTGCCTGCCCGTATGTCCGGCCCGGTGAGGGAGCGCGTGGCCATGGCGAGAGAGAATCTGGAGACTGCCGGGAGCATTTATTTGCAGAAGATGTCCCGTCTGGGGCAGTTGGAGGAAGCGCGCCCGATATTGGGCCGGGGGGGTGGAGTCTGCCGTGGAGCTGGGAGAGGCCGCTTTGGCCGAACGCAGGATTAAGGAGGGCAGCGGAATATTTGTAACGGGAGAGGAGGCTTCCCGCATGGCGGAGGAAGCGTATTCCCGCGCAGCGCTGAACCGGGCGGTGGAGGAGGTCCGCCGTGATCCGGCGGCCGCTGTAAGCCTCGTTTCCCGGCAGGAGAAGATGCCGGGAACTCCGGAGGAAAAGAAGGTGGCGGAAGAGGCTGCGGCAGCGTATGGGGAGTTGAAGCGGCGTTATGCGGATGCTCTGGCGGTCACCGTGTCCGGCGGCGGGTTGCTGCGGGATGACGGATTGGAGAATGCTGAAAAGCATGGCTTGATCAGTTCCGAGCAGCTAAGACGTTATACGGCTTCCCGTGACCGGAGGCAGACGGCGGAATTTTCCGGTATCAGCATTCCGGAGGACGATATGCTGTTGTGCCGCATGACCTCGCTGATTGATGAGGATTGCGGAGGGGAGGAAGATGCTGACGCCCTGATAGAAGTGGCCACTTCAGGTTTGCCTGCCGTTCAGGTGGAAAGGCTTCTCCGGCGGCGCGAGGTGATGTTGGGCATACCCCGCGAATTGCGCCGCGCTGCTTCCGTCGCCTGTCCGCCATGTTCCGGAATGGCGCATGGGGCCGCCTGAGGATGCCCGTGCGGCAGAGGAATGGAAGCGTGTCCAGACGGAATTGGCAGAGGCGGTGAAGAGGGCCCCGGAGCAGCCGGCTGCGGAGATGGAAAAGGTTTTGAGAAAGAGAAACGCTTCCAGGATGCCGGCTGGGTGGGGTTTTCAGATATGAATAACGGAAAAGAAGGAAAGTGATGATGGAAGATAATGGAAACAGGGAACAGACAGGGGCGCTCCCGCTGGAAGGGAGTTTTCCGGAAACGGTTCCCGGAACTGTGGGGGAACGCCATATTCGGAAAGAGAACGCAGTGTTTTCCGTACCTTCCGGCATGGAAAAAATTCCCGAAACGGGAGTCGGAAAGGGAAGAATATTGGAATAGCGTATTGACGGGGATGTGATGACCATTCCGCGGGAAGTGAGGCTGAAAGCGGAGGCGATGTATCCGGAAGGGACGGCGGACCGGGAAAGAATTGCCGCGTGCGTCATGCAGTCCTGGGTGGCGGATTCTGGGACGATTCCCCGTGAACGCATCCGGAGGGACTGGAAGAGTATCCGGGAACAGGTGGCGCGGCAGTATGGAGCGTCCGGCAAGTCTGATGACGAATTGTTCGTGGCAGTTTCCATGCACAATCAGGTGCGCCTTTCCCGGAGGGAGGCTTTATTTGAATTATACCAGGAAGAGGATGAACGTACTCTGTCCGGTGGCGGAAACGGTTCCTGACGAACGGAGAAGGGAAGCCATTTCCGCATGGCCGGAAGATTTGCAGGCTGTGGCGCGACAGTTGAAGGGCAGGGCCGTATCCGATGCTCTGGATGACAGGAACCGTCTGGCGGATGCCGCTGGGATCATCCGCAAGGGATTGGAGGGGCTGGTAGCCAGTGAGGAGCCGGTGAAGGAAGGTTTTCCCGCCGTACAACTGAACCGGAAAGCCGTTGCCGGAGTTCCGGACGTCATACGCGCCGTGGGTTGCCTGGCTTCCCTGGAGGATGGAGACCGTCAGAAGGTGTTCCGCATGATGGCTCCCTTATTTGCGTTCCCGCCCCGCCTTTCGGGATGCCCTGGGGGGCGCTTAAACGCGGTGCGGCAGAGGTTGCGGAGAATGCGGCCCAGCTGGCCGTAAACGGCGCAGCATGGCTCCTGCCGGAGGGACGGGAAAAGGAGGCGCTGGACAGGTATTCCCGGAGTTTTGAGGAACTGCGGAATTTTGCCAGGATGGAGTTTGCTCCCCTGCGCGGAGGAAAGGATGCCCCCTGGTTCCGGAGATGCTGGTGGACATGGCCCAGCAGGGAGCGTCCACGGCTTTGGCGTTTTGCGGCCCTGCCGGGCTTGGCATGTTGATGGCGGGGAGACGGGGCGCCATATGGCGGAGGCCCGGAGCATGAACCCGGACGGCGTGTTTGATGCCCAGATGGGGGGAGCTGTCGTCTCCGGCGGGGTGAATACCTTGCTTTCCTTCGGGATGACGAAGCTGGGCCAGCGGATGCTGGGGCAGGGGATGCGCGCGTTCCGGGCCATGAGGCCCGCATCAGGGAATCCTGGTGCGTTTTTTCCCGGAATGGGAGCCGTTGCGGCGGATGCCGTGAAGATGGAGGCGGAAAATAAATTGATGGAGTTGACGCCCATGGTCGTTCAGGAAGGCGTGGGAGCTCTTACGAATAAGGCGTCCGGTGTGGACTGGGAGGATGGAAGGCCAGACAGGCTTCCGCGGATGACCAGTTGAGGGAGGCCGTCATGATGATGCCTTTCCTGCTGATAGGCGCGGGAAAGGTCGCTCTGAACCATTTCCGCCATGCCGGAATGCTGCTTGGAGACGGTTCCCCTCTGAAAGTATTCGAATTCCGGATGAAACGGTTTCCAGGATTTTGCAGGATAAGGATGTAAACCGTGCCGGGGAATTGTTGCAGAAGTCCCTGCGTAATTCTCCGCTGTGGGGGTCTTTGTACATTTCTAGGAAGGCTTTGGAGTGGTCTCGCGCCCTGGATGAAGCCGGAGAGCCTTTTTTGAAGACGGAACAGGATGTGAGAGATTTTTTGGATTTGCCTTCTCCTGTACGTACAAAGCCTTGGAAGATGCGGGATTTCCCCGAATCGGAAGCGGTGTTGAAAAAAGCTTTTTCCTCATCCGGATTATGTTACGGCCAGAACCAAGTGGCTGTTGCGTGCCGGTCTGCCCCGCGTGGGTGAAGCCGCCGCAGCGGACGGGCAGCTTGTTTATGCGGCGGAACCGGCTCCCGGTGTGGAGATGAAGCGAACGCAGGGCCGGCCTTCCGTAGAGGAGGCTCTTTTTCTTCCTGGTATGAGACTCTGGGCCGTATGGAAGAGGAAGATTTGGGTCTGGTCCGGAACAGGAACGGACGGGAAATCCCATGGCGTTTAAGGAATGCGGAGGAATATGATATTCATGCGGATGCTTTGCGCCGAGCGTTTGTGGCGGACAGGCTGAAGAAGCGCTCCTATCGGCCGTACAGGATGTTGCTGCTGGCTTATCCGGAAGAGGCGGGACGCCGTGCGGGTTTTTCCGGCAGGGACTGGGACGCCGTTACGGAGGATATGGATCTGCGGACACGAGCCAATGTTTATGAAGGAGTGATGGAACGGGTACACGGCGTGCCGCATGAAGAGGCGTCCGGGCATGTGGCTTTTCGTTTATGGAAGTCGTTTTGCCGGGATGAAGGCGCCTGCGGCAGGGCGCGCCGGTGGCTGGAGGAAGGGAGTGCGTTGCTGAATGCTCCGGATTTGTTGTCTGAATCTTTTAATCCGGACGGCCTTCCCTCCGCCCTGGCCAGGATGAGCGGCATGATGGCTTCTCTTGGCGGAGAGGAACGCCATGGGGTAAGCCCTGAGCTGCGGGAGATGAACCGCATGGTATGGGGAACCCAGGCGGATGTGAACAGCCTGTACCACGTACTTCCCAACATGAAGGAATTTGACGTGCATGTGGGGGCGCGGCTATACGCCCGTGGAGAGTTACGGGCGGTTGCTGGCCCGGTTTCTGGAGGTGGCGCCGGAGAACGTGGCCCGTTATGCCTCTGTGCTGGATGCTCCGCGGCTGCATGCCGGTCCGGAACAGGTTTCGCCGCGTATTTATCCGGGGACGCGGAAAGCGGTGGAGAGTCTTCTCCTCCTGACCCCGCGCCTGTTCCAGTCCTCACCCGGAGGGAAGGGGCGGAAAGGCTGTGGAGAGTAAAGTATCCCAATGGAAGGTGGTCGGACTGGCATCCTTCTCGGGGAGGCGGCGGAAGCGGACCTGATGGCCAATGTTTCCATGATGTTGTCTGCCGCCTGCTCGGCTAAGAGGGATTTGATCCGTAGCTGGGAATGGCATGCCCATAACGGGCGGCCGGAATGGGATACCAATTATCTGAGGCTGACCACCGGGTTGGAAAACGTGCAGGGGGCGGCTCCCCTGCCTGTATGACAGCCTGACGGCCATGGCGGTGGCGGATATGCTGAAAGCTGGTTACGGCGTGCGCGGAGCGGTGGGGTCCGGGATCGTCTGGAGGTGACGGGCCGGGGGCGCCTTGCCGCTGAAACGCTGATGAGCCGTGATGCCCTGTTGGAGCGCATGAATATTCACGAAAAGTATGTGGGTTCCGTACAGAGGCTGGGCGTGGATGCGGATAATTTGCCCGTTTCCTCAGCCAAGGGGTTGGTAATGCACCGGCTGAGGCTTCATAATACGGCCAATCCCCCTGGCTTTGATCGAAGACAAGGCGGAAGTCGTATGGGACCGGCTGATGCGCACGGATCAGCTTTCCCCGGAAGGCGCTTGGGAGATGTTGAAACATTTGGAACGTGTGCCGCGCCGCAGAAGCTCCCAGGGAAACGGAACTGATTGAAGAGTTGTCCCAGCTGTCCAAGGAGTATTTTTTTGCCCATCTGGATCATGACACCGTACCGGAAACGGTGGCTTCCTGGGCGCGTTACGGGGCCGCAATGCCTGACAGGGTTCCGGAACCTCTTGAGGAATTGGTGCGCCGGGCCGGATTGCTGAAGAAAACGCTGAGGGAGGATGCGGACACTGCCGAGTTTATGGGAATGCTCCGAGAGACGGTTGGTATGAATGAACGCATACGGGCGGAGCGTGCCTGGGATCCGGCCGGAGGGGAGGTCCGCCTCCCCATGGTGGAGCGGTACTCTCACAGCCTGATGTCCGGACGGCTGTTGTTTACCGTTCCGGATCACGTGAAAGAGGGACTGGTGCGTTCCCTGTCCGCGCTGGACGGATACGCGGGCGGTTCCGTACGCAGGATGGAGCGGCTGGCGGAAAGCCGCATGAGGGAACTGTCCCGGGCGCTTCAGGAGTTCCCCAGCTGAATTCCTGGCGTCCGGATCCGGAACATCCCGGCCTGTACCTGCATTTGGTGAAAAAGCCGTTCCGGACCGGATTGGGACCTCTGCGCGCGAAGGATGTTTCCCTGGAGGCTTTGGGAGAACATCTTCCGGAACCCATTCTGGAAGCGCCCCTGTATGTGGAAGAAGATTTTTCCGTCAGGCGTGGCGTTCCCGCCCCTGCCGCCTGGCGTAGCCGTCCGGATGTGGTCCGGGCTGTGGAGACGCTGGATGCGGTGAGGCGGGATTTTGCAGGCCGACCGGAAGCTACGGAATCCGGGGTTAGTTGGAAAGGGAAGATTTACCGGATTGATTCCGGAGCGGCTCCCGGGGGTGACGTCTGTCTGGAACCGGGAACTCCCGTTGGATGAGGCCATTTCCTGATTGGTGTTCTGGACCGCAGGCAGGAGGAACTGAGAGGCGGCATGCTTCCCTTTCTTCCTGAGCCGGAGGAAGCGCGCGCGATGTATGCCAACTGCGTGATTTACCGTGACCCGGACGACCCGGGCATACCGTGCGCCTGATGCCGGGCATTCCGGAAAGTCCCGTACGGCAGGCACGCGCGCCCTACGTGGTACATGCATGGAACGGCGTTTATCTGGACAGCCGGGGAGCGCCTGCGGTGTCGAACAGGGATTCCTATATTCCGCTGGAGTGTTTTACGGGAGCCGGAGAGGAACCTTCCCGGAAGATTCACGGGCGAGCCGTACCCGGTTCCTGGGTCGGATTTTGGAAACGCTGGGGGATGCGGATGCTCAGGAACGATGGTGGTGGAACAGAAGACAGGCTGTGGGATGCTTCATGGAGGATGTAATCAGGATGTATGAAGAACTGGGCGTACGTGAGAGTTATTTGAAAGGAAAAACTTGATCTGCTTGATCCCGTGATGGTGCAGGCACTCCGGTTCGTTTCCCACGTGCTGAACGATCCACTGGCATACCGCCTTCCCCTGGACAAGGGGACGGAGGCCCAGAAGGGGATGACCAGGGAAGGAGCCCTGTTGAAAGAATTAATAGAGGTATGGAAAATTCTAATCATTTGACGGAATCATGGAGCCTGTCGTGGCAGTCCGTCCTGTCCAGCCAGCTTTGGAGGCTGGAACACCTGTACTGGATAGAAAATAAAGCCGGTCAGCTCCAGCGTTTTTCCCTGAACAGGGCGCAGCGGCGGCTGCATGAGCGGCTGTGGTACAGGAATGACATCCTGAAGGCGCGCCAGTTGGGCATTTCTACGTATGTGGCCATGTTGATGCTGGATATGAGCCTGTTCCGGTCCAATTTTCATTGCGGAATCATTGATAAAAAGCCTGCCGGACGCCCAGCAGAAACTGGCCAAGCTGCATTTTGCCTGGGACCATCTGGATTACGTGCCGCCCAACCCCTCTGCGATGGATGTGGCCCTGGCCCGGCTGGGAGAGAATCAAGAGCCTGTCCGGCGTGGAAAAAAAGGGGAATGGCAACCCCGTACGTTGGCGCGCAGCCGCCTGGCTTTCTCAATGGGAGCGATGTGCGGGTGGGGACTAATCTGCGAGGGGGAACCATGCAGTTTCTCCATGTTTCCGAGCTGGCGTATGTTTCCGTGCATGCTCCGTGGAGAGCCAGGAAATCCGTACGGGGGCAATCAATACAGTTCCCCCGGAGGTTTTATTCTGAAGGAAAGCACTCATGAGGGCGGACGGTACGGAGTGAATTATGAACTGACGCGCCAGGCCATGGAAAACATGGGCAAAAAGCAGGCTTTCCCCCTTGGATTTCAGATTCTTTTTTTCAGCTGGTTTGACCAGGATGAGTACACTTTGCCGGGGCGCGGCAGATGGAGCAGGGAACTGGATGAGTATTTCCTTTCTCTGGAACGGGAGACCGGAGTGGTTCTGGATGCAGGGGCAGAAGAGATGGTATGCCCGGATGGCCGGGTGATGGGCGCCTCCATGAAGCAGGAGTATCCGGGAACGCCGCAGGAGGCTTTTTGCTACAGGGGAAGAAGGCAGTATTTACGGCAGCCGTATCATGGCCCTGCGGGAGCGGGGGCGGGTAGGGGTGGAGTTTGAGGCTGATCCGGACGCTCCCACTTTCACGGCATGGGATCTGGGGCTGAGTGACCATACGGCCATTTGGCTTGTGCAGATCATGGGAGACAGTTTCCACTGGCTGGACCATTATGCCGCCAGCCAGCAGCCCCTGGCCCATTACGTTGAAAAAATGAAGGACTGGGAGAAAAATCATGGTGTGGCGGTAACATTCCATCTTTTGCCTCATGATGCTGCACGGAGGGATGCGCACGGCATTTCTTATGTGGAGAATATGGGGAGGCTGGGATTGGTGAATGTGCGCGTCGTCCCCAGAACCACGGATGTCTGGCGTGGCATTAATACGCTGAGGGAATTGCTGGAGCGCAGTTTTTCCATGCCCGCACCCAGGAAAAGGCGCGAGGCTTCTGTGGGGAAGAGGAGCCGGGAGGCGTGGAGCATCTGGAGTTGTACAGGTCCAGGCCTCCCGGCGTAGGCGGAGCCATTGCGGAAAGCCCCGTGCATGACGGGCATTCCCATACGGCGGATGCCGCACGAACCTTTGCGGAGGCTTGGTCCCATGGCCTGCTCCACGGAACCGGGAACGGCCGGGAGCGCGGCAGGCGCGCCCGGATGTGGTAACAGAGGGGCAGGAGTAAAGGAAAGAGATTTTTTGATTGATAGTTGACAGTTTTGTCAAAAAGCGGTTCTTTTTCCGGCCTCCAGCTGTCTAACGCAGTGATGCGACTTATTGAGATGAAATTATCCCTTTTCCATCCGTTGGTTTCCTGCCTGTGTGTTCCGTTTTTGTTTCGTCCTGCGGTACCACGGGAAGGGAGCTTTCCCCTGTCCCCTCTTCCCATATTCCGGTAGAAGAAATGACGGGGTATTTTGAAGAAACAGGAACTATTCCGGGGCACCTGCTCAAGTGGGAAGATGATCCGTCGCTGCCCGGAAAGCTGCTGGTCGTAGTGGATAAGAAAAAGCAGATGATGTATATCTACCGGGGACGCACCGCATTGCGTATGCCCCCATCAGTTCGGAAGAAGTTCCGGCATGACGCCCTCCGGCTACTTCCTCATTGCTTCCAAGGAGGAAGACCATCATTCCTATTACGGTGCGTTTATTAACGCTGACGGAGAATTGCGGGATGGGGATATACGAAGGGATTCCCCCGTCCCGGCGAGAGGTTTGAACCTGCCAAGATGCCCTATTTCATGAGAGTGAACAGGGGCTGTAGGAATTCATGAAGGGTACTTGCCCGGTCATCCATCCTCCCATGGATGTATCCGTGTTCCCCACTTGATTGCGAAAAATCTCTTTGAAATAGCTCCCGTAGGAACCCGTGTGGTTGTCAGGGATGGAAACTGGAATATTCACGAGCTTCAACAAAAGCCGTCCGGAATGTTCCGGACGGTGCACAAGCCTGCTGCCCCGGTGGCTGGCGCAAATTCAGCTTCCTCTGGAAAGAAGGAACTTGTAAAATCGGAAACGTCCGTAAAAAAGATGCCGCCGCCATGCCGTCTGGTGGAGAACAGAAAAACGGGCAGCTGCCTTTTTTCTGAGGCGGACGCTGTGACCCCCTCTTCATCCAATGGCCTCGAAGGACTGGAATAACATGCTGTCCGGGCGTTTATATCATGCCCAGGATTCTGAATTGGCTGCCGCCCGGCTCAGGCGCGCCGGCTTGTTTTCCGTTATAACCAGTCCGCTCCGGAAAATGAAAGCCTGCGCCGGGAATTGGCCCGGAGCTTTTCGGCCAAATGGGAGAGGGGTGTTATCTGGAACCTCCGCTGCGTTGTGATTACGGCTCCAATATACGGCTGGGGACCGCGTGTATGTCAATTTCAACCTCGTGGTGCTGGACTGAGCTGCCGTTACCATCGGCAATGACGTGCTGATAGGTCCCAACGTGGGCATTTATACTGCCGGGCATCCCGTAGACTCGGGGCTGAGACGGCAGGGGCTGGGAATTTGCTCTGCCCATTACCATTGAGGATGGAGTATGGATAGGCGGTCATGCGGTGATTGCCCCGGGCGTGCGTATTGGGAGAAAATTCCGTGATAGGCGCGGGCAGCGTGGTGACGAAGGACATCCCCGCCAATGTAGTGGCCGTGGGTAATCCCTGCCGTGTGGTTCGCCCCGTGACGGAAAAAGGACCGCGAAGTCTGGGACACCGGGGAAAATGGAGAGGGCCGCTTTCCCAGGGACCGAAGGCAAATCCGGGATGACGAAATTTGAATTGCTTTTGGGGCTGGATGATGCATAGTTGGCGCCCTCACAGTGTCGATTAGCCGCTGCCACGAGCTAAATACATTCAAGGAAAACACTTATGAGTAACGAAATCAATTTGCAGGAATTCAAGATGCATGAAAAGGATTCCGGTAGTTCCAGCTACCAGATTGCCCGCCTGACCCAGCGCATCGCCCACCTGACCGAACACCTGAGCACGAATAAACATGATGTTTCTTCCCGCCGCGGGTTGTTGAAGATGGTGGCTCTGCGCCGCAAGCTTCTTGATTACGTCAAGCGTGAAGATCTGGCCCAGTACCAGAGTCTGATCCAGCGTCTTGGCCTTCGCCGCTAAAAGGCGGAGCATATTCCCGTTTGATTCGGCCGTTGCGGTTTTCCGCAGCGGCCGTTGTTTTTATGGGAGGGGCTGGCATGGTAGCGTTGTCATGGAAGGGGGCATGGCGGGTGACTGTGGATTTGTGTTTTGGTCAGGAGAGTTTGAAAGGCCTGTCTTTTTTGAAAGAAGATATTCTGGAGTGTGGAGATTGTTTTTGTTGGCATGACTGCCTTTATTCCTGCGTAAATGTTTGCTGGGGACGGAAAGTCCGGTATTGCGGGTATGATGCAGCCGCGCAAAGAATAGGAAAATATGGATGAAAAAGCAGTGGGCGGCTGTTATGGGAGTCAGGCAGGAATACTCAGTCCGTCCTTAAATTCTGCATTTCCGCTCCTGTGAAGAAGGGAAGGCGGACGTTTCCGGATATTTTGCTTGGAGTAATGCATTTCAATCAGGAATGCGAAGAATATTGAATGGATGAAGGTGAGATGGGAAAAATACCTTTTCTCCCCATGCGGGTGGATATTTAAAGCCCTGGAAGGAAATGGACTGCTATGGTTATCAAACTATTTGCTTGCATTATCCTTGACAGGGATTATGCTCTCATTCGACGTTCGGGGATTCGTTTCCCGAAACGTTTCTGTCGGGCATGCCTTGAGAAATTTTCGGATTTTCACAGGCTGTCAAGCCGGTAAGACTGGGCCGGAGCGTTTGATCCATCTGGGATGCGCGTCCTGCCGCGTGGACAGTATTCCCCTCTGTTTCTGGGAAAGGACTGTTGCGGATAACATCTTCCTGAGGCACTGCCCGTACCTGACGCCATTCAGGCTTCCCGCCCGGAGCCGGCCTGGATGGGCTGATGAGGCTGCGGGTGATTGAAAGACAAAAAATATAATGAGCATACATTCAGTTGAATGCAACGTTGGTACGAATCCTATCACGATTGAAACCGGCAAGATGGCCCGTTTGGCGGACGGCGCTGTTGTTGTCCGCAGCGGCGATACCGTCGTTCTTGTGACCGTGGTAAGCGCCACCAAAGTCAAGGAAGGACAAACCTTCTTCCCCCTGTCCGTGGAGTACAAGGAAAAGGCCGCTGCGGCGGGTATGTTCCCCGGCGGCTATTTCAAACGCGAAGGGCGTCCCACGGAAAAGGAAATCCTGACGTGCCGCATGACGGACCGCCCCTGCGCCCGATGTTCCCCAAAGGGCTACTTCTACGATACGCAGGTAATTACGCTTCTGCTCTCCGCCGATGGTGAAAACGAACCGGACATCCTGAGCATTAACGGCGCTTCCGCCGCCTGTGTCGTTTCCGATCTTCCCTTTGCCGAACCCGTAGGGGCTGTGCGTGTGGGCCGTATTGACGGACAGTTCGTTATCAATCCGACCAACTCCCAGCGTGAACATAGTCAGCTGGATCTGGTATTTGCCGGCACGAAGGATCAGGTCATCATGATTGAAGGTTCCGCTAATGAACTGCCGGAAGAAGATTTTATCGCCGCTTTGCGTGTTGCCCAGGAGAACGTGAAGGTCATTTGCGAAAAGCAGGAAGAGCTCCGTGCCGTTTGCGGTAAGGAGAAGCGAGCTTATGAACTTTGCCTTGCCAAGCCGGAATTGCTGGAAATCGGTTATGAAATTGCCGGCGATCGTATTGAGGAAGCCATTTACGCCCCTTCCAAGGTGGAGCGTCAGAAAAAAAGTGGGAGCCCTGCGTGACGAAGTGGAGGCCGCCATCAAGGAACGCCATCCGGAAGCTACTGACTTTGATGTGGAACAGGTTTTGAATATATTCAGAAAAAGGCTTTCCGCATCTCCATCATGGAAAAGGACAAGCGGGCCGATGGCCGGGCTCTCAAGCAGCTGCGCCCTCTGACTGCGGAAGTCAATGTGCTGCCTCCTGTGGTGCACGGTTCCGCGATGTTCGCCCGCGGTGAAACGATGTCCCTTGCCTGGCGACGCTCGCTCCGATGGAAGAACGTCAGTACATGGACAATTACACGGGCAGCGTGAATGAAAAGCGTTTCATCCTGCACTATAATTTCCCGCCTTTCTCTGTGGGGAGACACCGGCCGTTTCGGCGGTCAGAACCGCCGGGAAATCGGCCACGGCGCTTTGGCGGAACGTTCCATCGCTCCGGTCGTGCCTGGCGAACAGGAATTCCCGTACGCCATTCGCGTCTCTTCTGAAATCATGGAATCAACGGTTCCACCTCCATGGCTTCCGTCTGTGCGGGCACGATGTCTCTGCTGGCGGCCGGCGTGCCCCTCAAGCGCCCTGTGGCGGGTATTTCCGTGGGCCTGGTGACGGAACAGAATGACCAGCATGAAATCACCTCTTACAAAACTCTGCTGGATATCATCGGTTCCGAAGACTTTTACGGTGATATGGACTTCAAACTTTGCGGCACGTCGGAAGGCGTGACAGGCTACCAGCTGGACCTCAAGCTGCCCGGCATTCCCCTCTCCATATTGGAGGAAGCCATTCACGTGGCGAAAGCCGGCCGCACGGATGTTCTGAAGGTCATGAATGAAGCCATTGCCGCTCCGGCCCAGATGAGCCCGAATGCTCCCCGTATTGAGACCACCAAAATTCCCGCTGACCGCATTGGCGAACTGATCGGCCCCGGCGGCAAGAACATTAAGGCTATCCAAGCCGAATCCGGCGCCGATATCAATATCGAGGAAGATGGCACCGTGCATATTTACGCCGCCAAGCAGGAAGGCCTGGACCGTGCTCTGGAATTGGTCACGCGCATGTTCAAGACCATTGAAATCGGGGAACTGTACACCGGTAAGATTGTTTCCACGACCACCTTTGGAGCGTTTATGGAAGTGCTGCCCGGCAAGGATGGCCTGATTCATATCTCCGAACTGGCCGAAGGCCGCACCGCCAAGACGGAGGACGTCGTGAGCGTTGGAGACGTGGTGACCGCCAAGTGCATCGGTATTGACGACAAGGGACGCGTGAAAATGTCCATACGTGCCGCTTTGCGCGATGCCAAGGCTGCTGAAGCAGAAGCCGCCGGCATTACGGAATAACGTTTTTGTTGAGCCTTTAAATTCTCAGCCCCGTTTCCGGTTATTCCGGGAACGGGGCTTTTCGATTGGAAAGATGTTTTGCAGTTGGTTCAACTGCTTGCGAGATCAGACAGGAATTTTTTTCTGCCTGTACCGGAAGGAGAAAGTTTGGAATGCTGGAAAGGGACGGGAGGAATGGAGCTCTTTCCGCATGGCAGATTTTTTTGTTTCCCGTTCTTGACAGGATTTTTCGGTTCCTATGATGCGGATGCCCGTTGCGTTTTACGGACACCCCTGCATACATGATTCTTTTTGTCACTTTCGTTATTCTTTTTTTTCTGATTCTGGTCAACGCCTTTTTATGTTGCAGCAGAATTCGCCGCAGTGAGCGTACGCCGCAACATGATCCGGGAAATGGCGGAGAACGGCAGCAGGGTGGCTGTTCATCTGCTTAAGATTTTGGAAAATACAAAAGAGCTGGACCGCTACATTGCGGCTTGCCAGTTCGGCATTACCATTTCCAGTCTGGTTCTGGGCGCATACGGACAGGTTGAACTGGCCGCCTATCTGTTCCCTCTGTTTGAGCGGTTTGGTGGGATGGACTCCGTAATGGCCAATTCTGCAGCCGCTCTTGTTGTACTGATAGGCTTGACGGTTTTTCAGGTAATTCTTGGAGAATTGATGCCCAAATCCCTGGCTCTTCAGTTTCCCAAGCAGGCGGCCTTGTATACTTATTATCCCATGCGATGGACACTGGCTTTCTTCGCATGGTTCATTGACTTTCTTAATGGAAGCGGTTTGTTGCTTCTTAAACTGTTCCGGCTCCCACCTGGCGGCCATCAGCACATCCACTCCCAGCAGGAGATTAATATGCTGCTGGATGAAAGTCACCAGGGCGGGATGTTGGAGGAAGATGAGCATGAACGGCTGCACAGCGCTTTGTCCCTGGCGGAACGAACGGTGGAACAAATTATGATTCCCCGTTTTCAGCTTGTTTGCCTGGATGTGGATGCCACACAGGAAGATATTTTGAATATGATCGCAGATAGGCCTCATACCCATATTCCCGTGTATGAAGGGAACCGTGAATCTGTCATTGGCATGCTGCATATTAAAGATATGGTATCCGCTTATGCGGAAAAGGGAATTCTGCCTCCTCTCCGTTCCATGCTGAGGCAGGTGCCATGCGTGATGGAAATGCAGACGGTAGAGATGCTGATGGCCCGTTTGCGGGAAGACAGGGCCAAAGGAAGCCTTTGTTCTGGATGAATACGGTAAGTTTGGGGCTGGTGACGCTGGAACGTCTGCTGGGAGAAATGGTGGGAGATATAGATGAGGAATTCATCCGCTCCGGGGAAAAGGTGGAAACCCTTCCGGATGGTTCCGTGCGCATCCCCGGCATGATGCGTGCCCATAAGGCGGAATGCCTGGTACCCTTTTTTTTGATGAATGGCGCCACTACTGTGGGCGGCTGCGTGATCAAGCACATGTCCTGCATTCCGAAGGATGGGGACCGCCTGATTATCGCCGGACGCGTGCTTGTGGTGGAAAAGATGGACCATAACCGTGTTTCCTCTATCCTGCTGCTGCCTCCGGAGAGAAAGGAAAATGAGATTTGCCATGGAAAGCGGGGTGGATGCATGATGACGGTTTTCATTATTCTGTTGCTGATTGTGCTGAACGGCCTGTTTGTGGCTGCAGATTTGCGTTGCTCGGCGCTCCGCGTGCGGCATTGGAGCAGATGGGTGTGTCCGGCAACATGGTGGCGCGCCGCGTTTCCCAGATATTGAAAACGCCCCGGTTACAGGACCGCTACATTGCTACGGCGCAGCTTGGCGTCACGTTCGCCAGTCTGGGGTTGGGTATGTACGGAGAGCATGCGGTAGCCGGATGGCTCCATGAATGGTTGGCGCAGTACGGCTGGGCTTCCTGGCTGGTGGCTCATGGCGCAGCCAGCATCCTGTCCGTGGCGGTGCTGACGTACCTGCATATTGTTCTTGGGGAAATGGTGCCCAAGGCGCTTTCCCTACAGTACGCCGCAAAGCTTTGCCTCATCATTGCGATGCCCATGTACGTGATCCAGCTATGTCTGTATCCGCTGGTAGTGGGTATGAATGCCCTGGGCAATTTCTTTCTGGGGTTGCTGGGTGTGGACCGTAATGAATCCAAGTCCCACTACCATTCTGCGGAAGAACTCCAGTATATTATTGAAGAGAGCCATGAGAACGGGGCGTTGCCGCAGGAATCCGGCCGCATCATGGACGGCTTGTTTGACCTGGATGATCTGTATGTACACCAGGTCATGACCCCGCGCGTCAGGATAGACGCCATTCCAGAAGGGGCGGAACATGAGCAGATACGGGAAATTGTGCGTCGCACTCGCCGTACGCGTTACCCTGTCTACCGCGGTGATCTGGACCATGTGGTGGGCATGGTGCATGCCCGCGATCTGTTCCGTATCATGTTCCGCAGAAAGGCTCTGACTCCTGAATACATTCATGCCATACCCAAGGTTCCCAAAACGGTGAAGTTTGACAATGTGGTGGAAATCATGAGGAAGGACAATGTGCGCCTTGCCATTATTCTGGATGAGCACGGGGGACTTCCGGACTTTTGACCCTGACGGATGTTTTTTCCGAAGTAATGGGCTGGGACCGAGGCCGCATTAAAGTGCTGACGGAGTTGCCTAGGGATGCGGTGGGCTTCTCCTGTGACGTATCCGGTCTGGCACGCATTGAGGAATTGGGGGAGGCCATGGACATGGATTTGGAGGACGGGGAAATAGACACCGTAGGGGGCCTGATTCTTAATTTGCTGGAAGCTCCTGCGGAGAAAGGAGATACTGTCGGCTATAGAGGGCTGGGAATTCAAGGTGACCCGGACGGAGAATGGCGGTGTGGAGCGCTGTACCGTGACCCGGATTACTACCCTGATGCGGGAAGAGGTCCTGGAAGAGGAGGAATAATCTGCCGTTTACGGACTGGGCATGTCAAGGACTGTGCTGCCTGATGTAAAAGTTCCTTGGTGGAGCGCGTATGATATGGCAGAATATTTCCGCCATGTCCGCCCCTGAATCTGCTGATGCCCCTGTGAACCGCCCTTCCATGAAGAAATGGGTGGTTCTCCTCGTTGTTCTTGGGGCTTTGATCGGACTGGGCACAATGGTGAAGGCCTGGATGGACAAACGTTCTGGAGCGGCAGCGCAGCCGGTTGTTTTTTCAGGAGGCAGTGAGCACTGGGACCAGAATGAGGTGCCTATTTCCATGCAGTGCGGAGCATGTCATGAAAAGGAATTCCGTCAGTGGGCCGGTTCAGACCATGCCTGGGCATTCCGCAAACTGGGAGATCAATGGGGAATCTGAAGCGTTCCATAACATGAAGCTGGACGCTCATGGCAGCATTCTCCAATTCTCTACGAATGGTCACGGGCGCATGGTCCATGACGGTCAGTCTTCAACCTCCTGGCGCGCGGAATGGGCCACAGGGAGAATTCCCCTGGTGCAGTATCTGGTTCCTGCCAAGGACGGCGGTTTTCATACCTTGAGCGCTGCATGGGACGTGAACCGCAAAGAATGGTTTGATATTTTCGGCAAGGGAGTCCCGCCAGCCGGGGAGACTGGGGGCACTGGACAGGACGAGGCATGAATTGGAACACGCAGTGCGCGTGGTGCCACATGTCTTTGTTCCATAAGAATTATGATCCTGTTAAAGATCGGTATGCTTCTACCTGGACGGAACCCGGAGTGACTTGCATTCAATGCCACGGCCCCCTGCTGGACAAGCCGGAGGCGGGGACAGGTTGCATGATTTCCACCAGGAACAAGCTAACGCCACAGCAGATTCATGATAACTGCGCTTCCTGCCATGCCCGGAGGGATGAATTGATCATGATTTTGCCGTAGGTGACCGTTTTGACAATCATTTCCAACTGGTGCTTCCCGTGCAGCCCGGCGTTTTCTGGCCCAATGGCATGCAAAGGGATGAGGATTATTGCGAGACTGGTCTGAGGTTAAGCCGTATGGGCAAGGCAGGGGTGACCTGTTTGGACTGTCATGATCCGCATGCAGGGAACACTGAAGCTTCCTCAGAGAAGATAATACGCTCTGCTTGAGGTGTCACGGTACTGGAGAAGCGGTAAACGGCGTAAAAGCTCCGTTATTGACATGGCTACGCATACGCCATGTCCTCAGTCAGCATGGGTGCCCGGTGTGTGGAATGCCATATGCCGGAAAGCCTGTATATGGCTCGGGACCCCCGCAGGGATCATTCTTTCAATTCTCCTGATCCTTTGCTGAGCGTAGAGTTGGGGATTCGAATGCCTGTACCATGTGCCACGAGGAAAAAAGCAATGAATGGGCTGCGGAGGCGGTAAAGAAATATTACGGAGCTAAACCCAAAATGGCGCAGTACAGGGGAACGGACCAGGGCCGTTCAGCATGCCTACGAAGGAAAGGAAGATGTTTTGCCTCTGCTTATGGAATGTTTTAAGAGGGAGGAAGTGGGTGCATGGCGCGCTACGTTATTGGATTTGATGGATGCATGGGCTCATGAACCCGCCGTCAGGAAGTGGCCGCGGCGGCGGTTAAGGACCCGGATCCTCTGACGCGAGCCGCCGCCGCCAAAGTGATGGGGCGAGTGGGTAATCCTGCTGCGGGCAAACTTCTTAATGATCCGTTCAGGGTCGTGCGCTTGCAGGCGGAATGGGCTCTCCGGATTCCCTGCCTCCGGACAGTCCGGGAATGAAGGAACTTACTGCTGCCGCTTTGCACCAGGCGGACCAGCCTTCCGGAGCTATGAAGCTGGCCCAGATAGCCATTAGCCGTAAGGATGTGAAAACTGCGGGAATTGTGGTTTTCCAAAGCTTTGAAATGGGATGCCACTTCATCCGTGGTGCACCGTGATTATGCCGTTTTCCTGGCTTCTCAAGGCCGCAGCCGGGAGGCGGTGGATCAGATGCAAGAGGCTGTACGCCTGGCTCCCAGGGATGCCAATCTGTGGTATCTCCTGGGACTGGGCCAGATTGAAAAATAATGATGAGTCAGGGAGCTTTGGAATCCTTTAACGAAGCTTTATAAATAGAGCCTTCCTTTATTCGTGCTTTGTTTAACCGTGCTCTGTTGAATGAAAAAGTGGGCCGGCTGGAGCAGGCTTTGCAGGATTTGGAAAACTGTTCTTCCCTGGAAAAGGGAAATGCGGATATTCCTTTCACTCTTGCGGTGATGCTTTACCGCAATGGGCGGTACCGTGAGGCCGCTGCCGCTGCCGCGGAAGCCCTGCGCCGCGACCCGGGACATGCCCCGAGCCAGGCAAATTTTGGAATCAGCTTCTCGACATGGAAGATAAGAAATAGTATATTAGCATTATGTGTATGAAATTTTTCATCTTGGTGTATCTTATTGGCATCCACATTCATGATGGGGTCCTCGCTCTGTTGGGCGGATTCTTCCGGAGTAGCGGATGATCCTTCCCTCCGCACCTGGACTAATAAAAATACGGGCAGTACGGTGGAAGCCCGTCCAGTAGCCCTGAATATGAAGACCGTCAAATTGGTGACGACGGCTAAAAAGCCCATTACGATGCCGCTGGAAAAGCTTTCCGATGAAGATCGCGCATGGCTGGAGGAACACAAGGAAGTTATCGGCAAGCCTATTGCAGAATGGTCGTCCATGCCGTCCGGCCCTGTGGCGGAGGAGATGAAGGGAAAGACTTACATGCTTGAAAACGGCAAACTTAAAAAGAGGGACGGGAAATTGAATCCCAAGCATTTCATTTTGTATTTCAGTGCAAGCTGGTGCGGTCCTTGCTGCCGGAATGCGCCTCACAGCGTGGAGGCCTATAACAGGGTGGTAAAGGATAATCCGGATGTGGAAGTAATCATGTGCAATCTGGACCAGAACCTGGATGCCGCCCAAAAATGGGCTGCTGCCAATAACATGCCATGGCCTATCCTGTTGAAAGAGGATTTGACGGAGCTTGCCAAGAAGGTGGCTCCACGCGGTATCCCTACCATGATTCTGGTGGACAAGGACGGCAAGCCTATTCAGTCCTCCCAAAACATGGAACAGTTGGTAAAAGCCATCGGCTCAAGCCGTTCTTCCCGCTAGGCGGCGCATTGTCTGATTGTTTAGGAGATGTCTTCTACCCGCAAATCCCAGTCCGACCGTTCTGCGGAAACCAGCGGCAAAATCCTCCGTGCTGCACAGAAGCTTTTTGCCCTCAGGGGATTTAATGGCGTGACCATGAGGGCGGTCGCTTCTGAAGCAGGAGTTAATCTGGCTTCTATCGTTTACTATTTTGAGAATAAGGAGGGACTGTATCTGGCTGTTTACAGACAATATGCGGAACCTCTGATGAAAGCGCGCATGAAGATGCTGAAAGAGGCGGATCTTCATCCGTCCCTGAGGGCGTATGCCCGTGCATTTATAGAACCTGCTTTTCGGCTATTTCTGGATGAGAGCCTGGGAGGGCGGATCATGTCCGTTTATTGTGGCGTTTGCCGCAGGAGCCGGAATATCTTGGAAGAAAAATCTATGATGAATTTTATGCTCCATCTATCCAGGAGATGATAGCAAGAATTCGGAGATTCTGTCCGTGGGATGATGAGCTTTCCTTATCTTGGCATGCGCATATCATGAGTTCCATCTTCCATGCTACGTTGGGGAAATATGTCGCGTGCATGGATCTTCAAAAAAGGAACCGTGGATGAAGGATCAGGATCACATTTTGCAGATGATTGTGAATACTGCCGTTCTTCTGATCTCCCGTCCGGCTCTGTCTCCGGAGGAAGAGGAAAGGCAGGGATAACATGAATGGGGGGTGCGCGTTTTTCGTTACGCTTCTCCCAGTTCTTTTCTGAGAGTTCTGACTGTTCCCGTGATGTCGGGGTGTGTAAGCAGCCAGGAAACGATGACTACCCTATTTGCCCCCGCCTCCAGTACGGAGGGCAGTGTGTTCCCATTGATGCCGCCGATACAGAAGACAGGGAAATTTTCCGGTAGCTGTTGCTGTACGCTTGCAATGTCTTCTAGGCCAATGGCTTGTCTTCCCGGTTTGGTACCCGTGGGGAACAAGGGCCCAAACCCGATATAGTCCGCCTGCTCTCCACATGCACCCAGGGCCTGTTCAGGACTATGCGTGGACCGTCCTATAACGGCATCCTTTCCCAGCAGCCCCCTTACGGATGCCAAGTCTCCGTCATCCTGTCCCAGATGGACGCCGTCTGCACCGATGTTCAGGGCAATTTCAGGATAATCGTTGATGATGAAAAGACAACCGTATTTACGGCACAGGGGGGCAAGCTGGCGCCCCATATTTTCGATGTGTTCCGGGTTATGGTTTTTGCCCTTAGCTGGAGAATGCGCAGGCCGCCTGCCAATAGTTTTCTGTTACAGGGAGTATTTGATGTTCAGCTGTATATCCCATATCTACAATACCGTACAGACGGCAGGATGAGAGGCATTCCTTCCTGTTCATGGCAAGGAATTGTACCGGATAAAATCATCCCGGCAAGACGCTTCCCATTCTTGACCCTAAAAGGGGTGTGATACACTCCCCGCATTGTGTCACCCGCCTTATATTCCGCCGCTAAAAGTGTATTATTCCAAATGAATCCGGAAACTGCCCACAAGGTCACCTTGTGGGGGTTGCGCCTGGCAGAAAAGATGCGTGTACTGCCTCTAGTAATGGGGGAAGTTCCTTCTGATCCTGTGGAAATCCTGGGGATGAAATTCCCCAACCGGGTGGGACTTGCCGCCGGAATGGACAAGGAAGCGGATACGGTAAGCGCTTTTGGCCAGGCCGGGTTCGGTTTTGTGGAAGTGGGTACGCTGACGCCCCCGGCCGCAACCGGGCAATGAAAAGCCCCGCCTGTTCCGGCTGATTCCCCAGAAAGCTATTATCAACCGGATGGGGTTTAACAATGAAGGTATTGCCGCCGGAGTGGAAAACATTCGCTCCGCCACTCGTTTTCACGGTGTGCTAGGTGTCAATATTGGGAAAAATAAAATAACTCCCAATGAGGATGCCGCCCAGGATTACCTTACTTGTCTGCGTGCGGCATGGCCTGTGGCGGATTATATAGCCATCAATTTCTCTTCTCCCAATACGCCAGGCCTGCGCGACCTTCAGGCGGCGGAACCTGCTGCCCGTCTGCTGGCTTCCCTGAAATCGGAGCAATCCAACTTGGCTGCGGAAACGGGTCGCCATGTGCCCATTTTTATGAAAGTGGCTCCAGATGTGACAGATGAGCATATCGCGGAGCTCAGCCGCGTTTTTCTGGATGAGGGACTGGATGGTCTTATTGCTACGAATACGACTCTTTCCCGCGTTGGGGTAGAGGCCAATCCTCGGCATGAAGAAGCAGGCGGCCTGTCCGGCGCTCCTCTGACGGAACGGTCCACGGAAGTTATTGGAGCTTTTGCTTCCGAATTGAAAGGACGTATTCCGATCATTGGCGTTGGAGGCATTATGAACGGGGCGGATGCCGTCGCCAAAAAATCAAGGCTGGAGCCAGCCTGGTGCAGCTTTATACCGGCTTCGTTTATCGCGGCCCGGACCTTATCCGGGAATGTGTGAAGCCATGAAGGCCGAATGCCCTGTTCACCGCTGATTTCCTTTATTAACCGCTTACAGGATCCATCCATGCCCGGTTCCTTCGTACACCTTCACAATCACACGGAATATTCGTTGCTGGACGGCGCCGTCCATATCAAGGACCTCATTGCTGAGTGTTCCCGCATGGGGATGCCCGCCGTTGCTGTTACGGATCACGGCAATTTGTTCGGAGCCATTGAACTGGTCATGGAGACAAACAGCCTCAATAAATCCGTGGCCGCCTGGAACAAGGAGCATCCGGAAGGACCGCGGAAGCAGGAGGTAAAGCCTATCTTTGGTTGCGAGGTTTACCTTTCCCCGACGCCCATCAGCGTGAAAAAACAGCTTCCCGGCCGCCGCAAATACACACATCTCCTTTGCTGGCGGAAAATGAAACCGGGTGGCAGAATCTGGTTAAGCTGGTGTCCCGTTCCCACTTGGAAGGCTTTTATTATAAACCCCGCGTGGATATGGAAACCCTGCGGGAATTCCATGAGGGCCTCATCTGTTGTACAGCATGCATTGCCGGACCGCTTAATGAGTGGCTGCTCAATGACCAGCCTGAAAAAGCAGAGGAAGCCCTTCTGGCGCTAAAGGATATTTTTTGGGGACGACAATATTTTTGTAGAGCTTCAGGACCATGGCATGGAGGAACAGAAAAATGCCTGCCGGAGCTGGTGCGTATCGCCCGCAAGACCAATACCCCATTGTTGCCACCAATGACGTGCACTTCCTCAGGAAGGAAGATCACGACATGCACGATGTTTTGATTTGCATAGGAACCAACGAAAAACTGGCTTCCCAAAACGCATGCGCTATTCCACGGAAGTGTATTTGAAATCTCCAGAGGAAATGCGGGAGGTATTCAAGGATTATCCGGATGCCGTGGAAAATACGTTGAAAATTGCGGAACGGTGCAATGTTACCATCAAGCTGGATTCCACCAGTACGGAGAAATACCCCGAATTCGGCACGCCGGACGGGTCGTCGCGCGAAGAATACCTGCGTAAAGTATGCTATAAGGGGCTGGAAGAACGGTACGGAAAGGAACGTGTAGCTGCAGATAAGGAATTGCGCGATCGTCTGGATTATGAACTTGGAATTATCAACCAGTTGAAATTTCCCTTCCTATTTCCTGATTACGGCGGATTTCATCAACTGGGCCAAGGATCATGACATTCCGTAGGTCCCGGTCGTGGTTCTGCAGCCGGTTCCTTGGTGGCTTATGCCATGAAAATCACGAACATAGATCCTCTGAGATTCGGATTAATCTTTGAACGTTTCCTAAATCCGGAACGCGTCAGCCCTCGGATATTGATATTGACTTTTGCCAGACACGCCGGCCGGAAGTAATTGATTATGTTCGGCAGAAATACGGGGAGCGCGCTGTTTCCCACATTATTACGTACGGCACCATGGGTGCCAAGTCCGTACTCAGGGACGTAGCACGTGTGATGGATATGTCCTATGCGGACGGGGACCGTATTTCCAAACTTATCGAAACCGGCCCCCAAGGTGACTCTTTCAGTCCAGCTACAAGAGTAACGAGGAGCTGAGGGAGTTGATTGCCTCTGATGAGGGGTATGCAATTGTGGGGGTACGCGACCCGCCTGGAAGGCTTGATCCGTAAACGTGGGGGTACATGCGCAGGTGTTGTGATCGGTGACCGTCCCCTTGACGAGCATGTGGCCCTCACCCGTGACGATCTGTCCGATCCTCATGCCGCTGTTGTCGCCCAGTGCGACATGAGCGCGATTTATGAAGTGGGGCTTTGAAGATGGACTTCCTGGGTTTGAAAACCCTGACCGTCATGCATGATGCGGAGCAATACGCCCGCTGGCGCGTGCCGGAGTTCAAACTGGATTCCGTCCCTCTGGATGACCGGGAAAACCCTGGACTTGCTGAACAGGGGGAGATACGATGGGGGTTTTCCAGTTGGAATCCGGCGGTATGGTGGACACTTGCCGCCGTTACGGATTCAGAAAAATTGAAGACATCATTGACTTGCTGGCTCTTTACCGACCGGGAGCCATGCAGTTTATGGATGAAATGATTGAGGTGAAGAAGGGGGCTGCGCCAGGTGGAGTATGAGCATCCTTTGCTGGAACAGGTCAGTGGGGAAACCTACGGCGTGATGATTTACCAGGAACAGGTGCAGGCGGCGGCCAAGCTGCTGGCTGGTTATACGCTTTGGCAGGGGCCGACCTTCTGCGGCGCGCCATGGGCAAGAAGACCCGGCGAAGATGGCCAAGGAAAAGGCCCACTTTGTGGAAGGATGCTGGAAGACAAACCAGATTGATGAAAAAACGGCTACAGCTATCTTTGACAAGATTGAAAAAAGTTCGCCGGGTACGGTTTTAATAAGTCCCACTCCGCCTGCTACGGGCATATTTCCTACTGGACGGCCTATCTCAAGGCTCACTTCCTGTGGAATTCCTCTGCGGGCTGATGTCCAATGAGGCGAACAATGACAAAATCGGGTGTTCATTCAGGAAGCCAACCGCATGGGTATTGAGATCCTGCCTCCTGATGTAAATAAATCCATGCTCAAAATTCACTCCTGAGAAAATGCCCTCCGGCAAGCTGGCCGTGCGTTATGGGCTGGCGGCCATTAAGAACGTGGGAGAGGGGGCCATGCAGATTCTTCTGGAAGAAAGAGAGAAGAATGGGGAATTTTTCCAGTATGGAGGACATTTGCAACAGGCTGGATTCCAAATCTGTCAACAAAAAGATTCTGGAATCCCTGATTCGTGCGGGAGCGCTGGACTGGACGCTGGGCCGCGTTGTGTTCTGTTTGAACGTGTGGACCTGGCTCTCAGCGGAGCCTTCCCAGGTACATAGGGATAAGGCTTTGGGCAGGGTCTCTGTTTGATATGACCTTTGAAGCGCCCAGAGTGAAGGATGAACCTGCCATTCCGGAGTGGTCCAAGGAGCAGCGTATGGGAGATGAAAAGGATCTGTTGGGCGCTTATTTTGCGGCCATCCCTGGACTCCATGCGCGGTGTCATTGATGCGGAAAAATATACTCGCATAGGGCTCATTGATACGCTGGAACCACACGAACTCAAGCAGAAGCACCAGATTGCCGGCATGGTTCGTTCCGTCACCCCCAAAATCAGTAAGGCCGGTAGAAAAATTCGCCATTCTGACGTTGGAAGATTTTACCGGCAGCATAGAAGTGTTGTTGTGGTCGGATGTTTATGAAAAGACCCAGGAAATGGAGGGTGGCCTGGAGCCGGGCGTTTTTCGTCTCCGTGCGAGCCAACATCCGGGAGGATGACCGTACATCCTCAAAAGCGTGGCTGCCCAGAGCATTGACCCACTTGGAGGCAAAAGCGCAAATCCAAATCCGGGGATCAGGGGCCTCTGAATATCATTGTCAGTCCCTCCGCCACACGAGAAAAAATCTGGAACAGATACGGGATATTCTAAAAAGGTATCCCGGTCGTTCCAAAGTCAATCTCACCATCAAGGACAGCCTGGGCCATAGCCAAATTCTGGAACTGGATGAACGGTTTCGCGTGAATCGCTGCCCGGAGCTGGAAACAGAGCTTTCCATGTACAACTAAGGCCATGCCGGGAGGAAAACTGTCATTGCCGGAATCTGAACGCTTGGTGTTACGGGAGTGGCGGGAAAAGACTGGCCTTTTTTGCGGCTATGAACGCCAATCCCCGGTGATGCGTTTCTTCCCGGTGTCATGCCGGAAAAGGATTCTCTTTCCATGTGGAACCGTATGCGGGAAGAACTGGATGAAAGAGGGTATGGATTGTACGCAGTGGAATTGAAACATTCCGGTTCCTTGATCGGCCTTCTCGGCTTTCATTGGGCTGATTTTGAAGCGGACTTTACACCGTGTGTGGAAATAGGCTGGAGGCTTGTGCCGGAAGCCTGGGGATACGGGTACGCTACGGAAGGCGCCCGTGCATGCCTGCAACATGGTTTTGCACGATTCGGCTTTGACCGGGTATATTCTTTTTACTGCTTGCGTGAATTTCCCTTCACAAGCTGTGATGCAACGCGTTGGAATGCGAAAAATAGCGGAATTCAACCATCCCAAAGTAGCTCCGGATTCCGTCCTGTATCCGCATGTACTTTATGTGAAGGATACCTTCCGGAAAATTGAACGGGAGTAATCCTGAAGGAATGTCGCCTGTTGACCGGGTAAAAAGTGCAGGGAGGGGGGAGAAGATACCTCTGCTGCCAGCCGTGACTTAAAAGGGCGTAACTTGCCACGGCATTAACCCGGTATAAGTTGAGCATTTCTTCCCCTTGTCTGCACCAGAAGTTGCTCATCAGGAAAAGTGGGGAAGATTCCACGATGTTGGTTTTATTATTGTGCGGCAGTTTCTTTGATGGAAATCCGGGTTAAGCCGTATTTTTCCCCTTTCTGAAAGTGCGCATGCATGCGTCGGCATCAGGAACCGTAAAAGTCCGTGATACAGTTTTTTCCAATGGATGTTGTATTGTTAAGATAGGGGGTAACACATTATCCCGTCTGGGAATTGCATCCGAAAACGTCCGTTTCTCTTAACTGTCATAATATGGAGATGTCATACATAAAGTTATCTGGAGATATTGGCGAGTTTTTATAAAGATATTTGCAATTAAATAATTTTTAGTCATCAATGAATGATGAAATAAATCTCGACTCTGTGTTTTTCCGGGAAAATTATACCTAGGATAATGACAATGGAAATATGAACGCTTTTATTCTCGGGTGCTTCTATCCTTCATGCGGGTTGCCTTTCACGGTTGGCCCGGAAACGATGAAACAATAGATAGCGTCATGTTTGATCCAAATCAAAAACCCCGATACAGCCCGGGCGGAAAATTCCATTTTCGGTTCTCCGGAAGCAGATAACCTTCTCCCCAAGGATGAGTTCCCGGATTATGCGATGCGCGCGGAGGACGCTTTCCAATTGGTGTCCGATGAATTGATGCTGGACGGCAATGCCCGCCAGAATCTTGCAACCTTCTGCCAGACCTGGGATGAAAAGCAGGTCAGGATGCTGATGAATCTCAGCATTAACAAGAACATGATTGACAAGGATGAATATCCCCAGACAGCCGCTATTGAGATGCGTTGCGCTGCCATTATTGCCAATCTTTGGAATGCCAGCCAGAATGAAAAGCCTATTGGTTGTTCCACTATCGGTTCCAGTGAAGCATGCATGCTTGGAGGCATGGCCGCCCTGTGGCGCTGGAGAGCCCGCCGGAAAGCCGCCGGCAAACCCATTGACAAGCCCAACCTGGTATGCGGCCCTGTCCAAATCTGCTGGCACAAGTTCTGCCGCTATTGGGATATTGAAATGCGTGAAACCCGATGGCGCCCGGAAAATGGAAGATGGATGTTGACCGGATGCTGGAACAGATTGATGAGAACACCATCGTTGTGGTTCCCACGTTCGGAGTGACCTATACGGGTGCTTATGAATTGCCGGCGGAGATTGCCAAGGCCCTGGATGATTATGAAAACAAGACCGGCATCAGCGTTGACATCCATGTAGATGGAGCCAGCGGCGGTTTCCTTGCTCCGTTCTGCGCCCCGGATCTTGTCTTTGACTTCCGCATTCCCCGCGTCAAGTCCATCAGTGCTTCCGGCCATAAATACGGATTGGCTCCGCTCGGAGTGGGCTGGGTCGTTTGGAGAGATATTTCCGAACTGCCTGAAGGGTTGATCTTCAATGTCAACTATCTTGGCGGGGAAATTCCCAATTTTGCCATTAACTTCTCACGACCGGCCGGACAGATTATCTGCCAGTATTATGATTTCATCCGACTGGGCAAGGAAGGCTATACGAACATCCATACACAGGCCTACGAAGTAGCGAAGTACATTTCAGATGAGCTTTCCAAACTGGGGCCGTATGAATTCATTTGTACGGGCGATCCGGAAAAAGGTATTCCCGCCGTCTGCTTCTTCATCAAGGATGGAGCCCGTGCGAACTACACGCTGTTTGACCTTTCGGACAAGCTGAGAACCCGCGGTTGGCAGGTGCCCGCCTTCACGCTCCCCTGCCAACTGTCAGGATACGGTGGTGATGCGCGTCATGGTTCGCCAGGGCTTCTCAAAGATTTGGCAGACCTGTTCCTGGAAGACTACAAGCGCATGCTCTCTTTCTTCGAGAAACACCCGGTCTCTTCTCCGATGACGGCGGAAGAAGGAACGGCTTTCCACCATTCCTGATGGAAGAAGCTCTGCTGAGCGATTTTGTTGGATGAATAAGTGTGTGTAAGCGCAGCTCCGCAGTTGTCAAGGTTTGTGCGTGGACCTGACGGCTGCGGAGCTTTAATAAGTGTTTATTTGATACGTTTCGATATTTCAGCAGGGTATTCAACAGCCCCAGGGAGGTAATCCGGGGCGGAAAGGCTGTTCTGCTATGGGCCGGATGCAGAATGATATGTTCCTTTTTCTTTGTTGTGGAACGGAACACCTTCCTCTCCAGAAATAATCCGGAGGGGTTGGATAGGTCAGGGAGGTTCGTTTTTCCGTTTATCTAGAAGTAATAATTGGCACCTGGGTATGAGGAAAGAACGTACGGGACGGCATAATTCTATCTGTCGTGAATTTGGCCGTATCTTTTAGGGAGGCGGTGTTTCATACCCCCCGGCTTGGGGCTCAACAGAAACCTGCAGACCGCTATTATAATCGCCCGGATAGGCCATCTAGGGAGAAAACCGGGGGCTTTATTCCATCTTTTTTGTCTTCGCTTTCTTCTTTTCCGCCTGTCGGACTGGTTCCTCCCTCCTTTCCTTTGGTGGCTTTAATATACAGTTGACCGTCAGTCCCGCTTTATGAAGCAATACCTCATTCATGGTCGGAAGGGTGCTGCGTGACTATGCCGGAACTGGTTGCTGGAATCAGGTCCGAAGAATTGTTCGTGTTGGTGAGGACAACACTTTCTTTTTCTTTGGCCATCATCGGGAAGCCCTCCTCCGGGAACGTCCATATTGCCTCCTATTGCCGCTTCGGTAGAGTAGATGGCTTCTCCTTCGGATCTTGAGCTGTGTTTATTCTCCTGCCTCAAAAAAGGCCGGTAAATATAACTTTATATGGGGGAAACGCATGGTAGGTTTGAATTTGAATCAGAGAATAACCGGGAAAACATGTTGAAAAAACGGAATGCCGGACGTTGCTATCAGGCCTGTTCCCTGTATTTTCCCATCCAAGCATAAAAAAGTATTAGTGAGGATTTTCTTGGAATTGATGTTTTTTATATAACTAACATATATTAAATTGTTTATGTGCATAATTCTAAACGAATTATGCCGTATTTTGTTTGGATAAACTTGACAATAAATTGAAAATGGCGTTGACAATGATAAAAACCGATAATATTATCCTGCAATAATCAGGAGATAGTTGGTTATGTTGATTAAATTCAAACACTTCGTAGGGACATTTGTGTTGATTTTCCTTTTGTTGGGGCGTGGGCGGCAGGAAAGGTCGTAACCGTCCAGATACCGGAGCAACTTCCGGAATGTCCGGTCCGTTTTATTCGCGGCACGCTGGTAGCTGGCGACGGCTCCATTTGGGCCGTAGGAGAAAAAAAGCATTTACCGCCTTCAGATTGGGGACCGGACATATGAAAAAATCGTGGCTTAATATGGATTATTATTCCGGTTTCCCCAAAGGAAAGAATTTCACCTGTATCGCGGAGGACAGGCAGGGGCGCATCTGGGCGGGCACGGATGACAGCGGCGTAGCCGTTTTTAACGGAAGGAATGGAAGATGTATGACCGCAGCAATGCCCTGAATGGAGAGCATGTTTATGCTTTGGCCATTTCTCCCGTTTCCGGGGAGGTGGCCGTCGCCACATCCGGAGGCGTATCCATTTACGATCCTGCAGGCGATTCATGGAAGACGCTGGACAGGTCCACCGGCCTGGTGGAAGACCAGGCGGCTTCCGCAGGTTTTGATACCAGGGGAATTTGTGGCTGGCCTATGCTTGCGGCGGGGTATCCTGCTCTTCGCGCCAGTCAAAGTATATGCAGTGGAAAAAATGTTCAGGCTCCCTGGTACTGGGATAACAGGCAATTCTCCCGTCAGCCGTACCAGCCGTATGGTGATGGTTTGCCTTCCAATATCTGCAATGTTTTGACTTGTACGGATAAGGGCCAGGTGTTGGTAGGTACCTGCTCAGGCTTGGCGTACAGTAACGGCATTAGTTCTTGGCGTTATATGAGAGGGCGTGATTATGCCCAGAAAAACAACCATCTGTATGGTTCTGCCGCACGGAAGACTGCGGTGCCGGGGGGAGTCGAATTCAGAATGTTGTCTGAAGATTTTATTTCTTCCATTATCCAGCAGGAAAAGGAAATTTTCATCGGCTACCGGATGCAGGGAGTGGATGTTCTGGATGCTGAAAAAATGACGGTGAATCAGAGAATCAGAAAGGGGCTGGAAAACGTGGATGTTCCTTCCTTTGCTGGCGCTTCAGGACGGGAGTGTTTGGGCGGCGACATACGGACGGGGCTTTGTTCGTCTGAAAAAAGGGGACTCTGGCTTATAAACTGGACAGGGAACAGATGGACAATGAAGTCCCGTTCCCTCGTCCGGCGCAGATGGAGGAGCCTTCTGTGGTGCTCAGAAGGTTGGAAAGGCTGGGGTCCGATGCGCATGCGGGGAAGAATATTGTGTTCCGGGGAGGACTGGACTACAAAAGGGACTGGTGCGGGAAGTACGGGCACTACGCTGCCACGCTGTGCGCCACGAATGCCCCCCATGAGCAATTCCGAAGCCAAGCCTATCAAGTTCCGTACTCTTTCTTCCGTTCCCGGACATCCCGGATACAAGGGGGCCTTGTCTCCCTACTGGATTCAGGGGCTGATGGGGCTCAACCGCAAGAAAGGGGACGCTTTGCGCTGGTGGGTGCACAGCATCAAGGAAAATGATAACCGCAACGTTCTTTTCGACCCTACGGATTCCGTGCGGACAGAGGCGGAGTGGGATGACCACGGAGAAGTGTATCCGGGCTTTGTGGACGGACCCGATATATGGGTAGCCGTAGAGGTGCCGGAAGGTGTCCATGAAATAGCCCTGTATTTTTACAATCCCAACGGTTATCTCACCAATGAATCCAGGCGGGATTACGTGGTGGAAGCCAGAAGGCACCCTTCCACCGCTCCCCTTGTGTTCCAGTTCAATATTGAGGGGATCTTGCGATAGGAGAACAGAATAATTGGGGAAGGAACTTGCTGCATCCATGGAGCAGTGGTATTCCTACCCGGTGGAGGCGCGCACACGCGTTTCCAGATTTGCGGGGTCCGGGGTTTATAAAAGGTTCATGAGCAGGAAAGGGGGGGATTTACCTGTTCCGTATTTGCCGGAACGGTTCCTTTAATACCATTTTAAACGGCGTGTTTGTGAATGAAAAAATACCGTGGGAAATTCGAATGCCTGAGGAACTGCCTTATTACGTATCCGGTGCTCTGGCCGGTATTGTCCCCACTCCGGAAAGGGTGAGTGGAGCTACTCTGGGACAGAGGGAAAAGGCTGTGTGCAAGCCTCTGTATGAGTTGCAGTATACGCGCAAGTACCTTACTCCGGCTGCGTGTAGTCTTCAGAACAGGTATATTCTTTCCCTGGCGGCAGGCCCGGAAGAGTCGGGCCGAGGGTGGTTGCCTGGCGGACTGCCTCCAGTGGGAAGCCAGAGTAAGCGACGACCGTGTGAGAGCTTCCTTCGATGAGACCATGAAGCGTTCTTGGGGGCAGAGCCAGATTTATTATATTGGCAACAGGTCCCGGGATTTCATGCCGAATGCCCCGGGTACTGTTCCTTTTTCTCTCAGCGAATTGCGCCTGATGGCCAAGCTGCGCATCGACTGGAGGCAGTATCGGGACGATGCGAAGACCCCTCCTGAAAAACTGTTCAGGAAATGAAAGAATTCCTCAATAAGGAATTGCTGAAACAACAACAAAGTAGAAAATAACAATGAATAAAATTGCCTGTGCAATAATGGTTTCTCTCTCAGGAATCTGTCTCTGAAAGGGGAAACAGTGCCGCAGAAGACGGAATGGAAAGGGGGACGTCTCATTTATGATGGAGTCATCATCAAAAAATCAGTTCAATCTGCCTCAAAAAGGAATCAAATACCATGATGAGGATAGGTTGTCCCTATGATGTCATGGACACCACCATTGAAATGAGCACCACCCTTTCCAAAAATCCTCAATGCGGCAGGGAATGGTGTTACAAGGGAATCAGCCATATTGTTGTCAAATATTCCGGCCCGATTTCCGATCCGATAGACGGAGGCACCATCTATTTTGAACCATACTATAACCACCATATCTGGTTTGATAAGAAAAATATGTATGGGGAATGGGGGATTTTGTACTCCAAAGTCTATATTATTACCCGAATCAAGAATGCGAATATTGAGGATGTCAGAGACTATGGAATCAGCGGGGAGGACGGAAGCATCTTTTTCCAGTATGTGGAAAAAGTGGTAGATGATAACATGTAAGTTCCGTCTGGCTTTCCCGGATGAAAATCATCTTCCGCCGATTCACGGTTGTTCAGGTTCCGGAGGTTCACAAGCAACGACCTCCGGAGCCTTGTTAAGGCAAGGCTGATTTCAGGGTAAGCCTTTCTGGTTTAAAGTATCAATTTCGTGCCGCTTGATGGAAGGGGGGCGTCTTCCTCTATGAAAAAACATGCCGGCGCCCTTGGGAGGCCGATGATACTGAAAGGCTCGTGTCCGTAACCATGAGTCTGCGGATGCTGTGCTCCGTTTGTCGGAGTAAATGTGAAGACCCTGCTGTTTCTGGTATGGGACGGGGGCTGTGTTTTTATGGCGTTTCAAAATACACTGTCCCGTGGGAATCCCGGCCTCCGTCCCCTTTGAATTTTGCTTTGACCGTATAGGTTGCTCCTTGCCTGGGTTCCGGGGCATTCAGAATGTACTGGATATTTTCCTTATGGGCGCCGCTCCTGCCCGCATGGGCGTCCCGAGACTTCCCGGGGAATTTTCATACAGGGCTACGGATTCGATTTCGATGGCGTGGGCACCTTTGTCGTACAGCAGGGTGACGGTGTGTTTGCCGGACGCTTTGACCAGTTTGGTAACGTCAAACGAATGTTCCTCCCGGGTCACGGTGGCTGGCGTCCATGTGCCGATCCTGGGCGTATTGAAAAGTCAGATTTGTCTATTTGGCTGATGACGTTCCGGGCAAACTTGATCCCCATCAGATCCATACGCTCGCTATACGCTTTCAAGCGTTTTTTGAAATCCGGAAAATCCTTTTTACCGGCGGGAGTCCAGCCGACTTCCGCAAAGGCGCAGGCACGGGGAATGCCTGGTAGTGCAGGCGTTCCGGTGTGGAAATCCATTCCGTCCATACTTGGGCGCCCAGTCCCTTGACTCTGGATTGGTACTGTTCCTCCAACCCGGGGAAAACGGGTTCGAACCCGTATGCCTTTGCAGGGGAATGCTGCCGTAGCTGTAATCCAAATAGGTGGAGGTGTGGAGGGAATTGATGACCTCATGCCCGTCCTTGATGGCGTTTTTAGCCAGGTCCGTATTCCCTTTCCAGAAGTGGATGACGGCGTTCGTGTCCAGTTTGGTTCCGGCTTTGCCTCCGCCGTCCCCGTTGACGTCATGGCCGTAAATCTTCATTCCAGCCCATCATGCGGCGCCCTTTTTTGGCGACGATGCCGGACATGCGGTTGGTGAAGTACATCTGGACGTTCGCATAACTTTTCATGCCGTTTTTTTCATGAATTTCTCAATTTCCGGAACACCCTTCCATTGCTTGTCATAGCGCACTTCATCTCCGCCAATGTGGATGATTCTGCCGGGGAAGAGCGCCGTGATTTCATCCAAAACATCGGACAGGAAGGCATAAGTTTTTTCCGAGGTGGGATCGAAGGCCGTATTGACGATGAATGTGGTGGGCACTTCCCCGGGAGTTTTCAGGCTCAGGAAGGGGTATGCTACGGCGGCGGCGCTGGCATGGCCCGGCATTTCAATTTCCGGAACGATGGTGATGTTTCGGCGGGCTGCGTATTGTACGATATCCCTGATCTGTTCCTGGGTATAAAAGCCTTCATGCGGCGTTCCGTCTGACTTGCCGCTGTTCCATGTGCCGATTTCTGATTCCCTGCGTTTGGAGCCGATGGAGGTCAGGCGCGGATACTTCTTGATTTCAATGCGCCATCCTGTGTCGTCCGTCAGGTGCCAGTGCAGGATGTTCATTTTCAGCAGAGCCATTTGGTCGATGATCTGTTTAATGGTTTTCTCGCCAAAGAAGTGGCGTGCTTCATCAATCATCAGCGCCCGCCAGGAAAAACCGCGGGTAGTCCGTTATGCGGAACGGAGTTTCAGAAATATTCCACCGGACGGCGGATTTATCCGCCGTTCGGTCGTGGAAGACGGAGGGCATCATCTGGACCAGGCTTTGCCCCGCGTAAAAGATGCCCCTGGCATCGGCTGCGGAAAGGATGATTTCACTTGGGGATGATTGGATGGAGTAGGCTTCTTCTCCCCTGGCGGCCAGGGCTGGGTCTTTTGATGACAATGCAGGCGGCTTTTTCGACGCTTGCCCGGCCGGTTTAAGGGGAAGGGGAGTCCGTCCCTGCGCTGAGCATCTGCTGCAATTGCCCTGCCTGATCCAGGAAAGCTTTGTCCTGTGTTTCCGTGATGATGAGGGAATCCGGTGTGAGACGGGCCGGACTTCCTGTGAACAATGTGATTTCCGCCGGTTTCGGGATGATTTGTTCTTGTGAGAAGACTGCGGGAAGGCAGGCGGACAGGGCGAGTGCGGGGATAATGAATTTCATGGACACGGTTATAAGTACAAAGACTGCTGACACAATCTTTCATGGGGAATTCGTTTTTTGGCTCTTGGAACTGAATATTGTTTTTTTTATGCTGGTCTCATCTTTAGAAGGTATTTGTCCGGGTGCGGGCGTAGTATCCGTTTACGGCCAAAGCGGGATGCGGGTACGCATGGGTGGATGGCGCCGCTTCCGGATATGCCGTTTCATAAAAATTTTCCAGCCATGACCAATATGAAGATGAATACCGTAATTCTGTTGTCGCTGGCGGCCTGCACCGGCATGCTGGCGTGTCCCGGAGCCTGGGCGACGGCGGTCTGCCAGGAACAGTCCTACCACCTGAAGACGGCATGCCCCCACCCCTTTCCCTGGCCGGTCCTGCGGATGAGCGTGTTTATTTGCGATTTCAGGCGGGGTGGGCCAGCAAGTACGAGTGCGAGGGCTTGGACTTGTGGGACGGTTCTCTCTGCATGTTTGTTCCTGAAATACAGTATAAAGAGTGGGTGGGGAAAATATGGTACGGCGTTTCCACGGACCACCGGAATCATGCGGAGCTGAAATACCGGCTGGACTACGTCAGGGAACTGGGCAACTGGACGGTCATGCCCTGGTATGAGCACAGCTTTGTTTTTCCGGGAGATAAGGGAATCCCGCGTCCCGGATTGAAAACGACCTACCATTTTTCCGACCGCTGGTTTGGCGGCGCGGACCTGTACTGGCAGTATAACAACCATACGTTCCGTGGTTATTATGCCGTATTTGCGGGGATGCATGAAGAAATAGCTGATTGCGTGCGGGTGGATGCCGTAGTGCGCTACGGTTACAATGGGGGTATGTAGGCCCGGTGGTGCACCATGGTTCCAATGCTCTGGATTATAATCTGAGCGTTACCTTCCGTGCTACCGGGCGCCTGACTGTGGAATTGTTCACCAATTACAGCCAGGCGCTGACCGTGGTAAAGCAAAAGGGGCTGGGGGATGATTTCTATTACGGCGTCAATTTGAAATATACGTTCTGACTACCGGCGCGGGGGCCAGGCCCCGAAGGGGGCCCGTAAGAGCCGTCTGCGTATCCGTTGAAAATCTTCTCTGGCTCCGGAGGGGCATGGGGATGGGCCGTTTTTCTTCCGTATCGAACAGCCGGAGGTATTTTTTGTCACAATGGAATAGTATTGCCTTCTTTTCCATGAATTCTCCGTCCCCCAGTCCCAGCCGCCGGATTCCGTCTGGTACGGATGGATTTTAAAACTGTTCCATCATTGGAAGGTGGGGGAAAGGCAGGTTACTTATGTATGGGCCGTTCTCGTCGGCATGGTGGGCTCCTGCATGTCTCTGTTTTCGAGTGGATGGTGGAAGTGATCCAGTGGATGCTCACCGGCATCTGGTCGGATTCCCGCGTAGGAACCTTTTCCCTGGTGGAGCCGGAATGGCGCATGTTTATTCCGGTGGCGGGCGGCCTGGTGGCCGGCTGCATTCTGCTATTCCTGAAGAAGAGGATGCCGGGGCAGGCTACGGAATATATGGAGGCCATGTCCATCGGGAACGGGCTGATCAAGTTCCGGGCCTCCGCCCTGAAAGTTTTTTCCGCGGCATGGAGCATCGCTTCCGGCGCGGCCATCGGCAAGGAAGGGCCTATCATCCAGTCTTCCGCCCTGATTGCGTCTACCGTGGGGCAGCGTCTGCATGTATCCATTCCGCGGCTCCGGTTGCTGGTCGGCTGCGGGCGGCAGCCGGATTCACGACGGCGTTCCATGCCCCTTTTTCCGGCTGCCTGTTCGTGAGTGAAATTATCATCGGCACCGTGAGCATGGATATTCTGGCCCCCTGCTTATCGCCTCCTGTACCGGGTTCGTGATGCTGCATCTGCTGGGGATCCCACCCCTTTGTACAGTTCCCCGTTTGAAAGCTTTACTGTCTTTCCCAGTCTCTCTGGTGCATCGCCCTGGGGGCGGCGGCGGCCGTGGCGGCCAGGGGATGGGTCTGTTTGCTGGATGCGGCCGCCAGATATTTGAATGGCCGCCAGTCCCTTCTGCCGCTGCGATTGGCGGCCGCCGGGCTGGTCGTGGGGATTCTGGCCGTTTTTATCCGGAAGTGGTGGGCAACGTCAGGCTCTCATTACCGGGCTGGTCCATGAGGATTACGGCACGCGGGAGGCGCTCGTCCTGCTTCTGGTGAAGGTGTCTGCCGTGGCGGTGGTGTTCGGCTGCGGCACGGTGGGGGGAGCCATGACGCCCACCCTGTACGTGGGGAGCATGGTGGGTTTTATCTTCAGTACGGTTCTGACGTCCCTGGGAATGGAGGGCAACCATACGGTGGCGTATGCGATGGTGGGTATGGCGTCCTTTTTCGCCGTAGCTGCCCAGGCCCCCCTGACGGCTCTGGTGATGGTGGTGGAGTTTTCCATGAGCGGACAGATGATTTATCCCTTGCTGATCGGTGTCGTAAGCGCTTATGGCACGGGAAAACTGATTCGCGCGCGTTCCATGTATGCCGCCAGCCTGGCCGGCAGTCCGGCGTCCGTCGTCAGTCTGCCCATGGCGCAAGTCCATGTGCATGACCTGGCGCGGCACGTGGTGCCCCAGGTGGCCCCGGATGCTTCCCTGGATGATGTCTCTTCCCTGATGCTGCGGAATCCCGGAGATCTGGTTTTTGTGGTGAATAAGGATGGAACTTATGAAGGGGCCATCTATCCGGAGGACTTTCTGGCGGTTCGCCGGCAGATGGAGGAGCGGAAGGGGGCGGCCCCGGCCGATGCCGGGTCCCTGGTCCGTACGGGCGCTCCCGTGCTGGACGCCGGCACCCATCTGACGGATGCCTTGAAGCTGTTTGAACAAACCCATCTGCCAGCCTTTCCCGTGGTCTGGAAGAATACCGGTCGGCTGGACGGCGTGCTGTACCGCAACGCGTTGTTCCAGGTTATCACGGAGATGATGAAACGGGAGTCCGGCGGAGACGTGGGCATGTAAAACGGAACGAAACAAGGGATGTATATTACATTTTGTAAAAATCTTTTGTTCCCCGTTCGTAATATCATCAACATTAATTGCTGGGATGTTATCCATATTCCCCGTACCGTTTTTTTGCCCGGCTGCATGGCGGTGGAAGAAAAAAAGTAGTTGGTATGGCGGGGGCGTGCGGTTAATATTCGCCCAGCCCCGGATTGCATGAATGAAATAAACAGGTCACCGGATTTGGAGATGGTCGTGCTGAAAGAAATCAGCTCCGCCATTGTCAATGAACGCAACGGCACGGCTTTTGCTCCGGCATATTCTGGACGTGCTTTACCGCCGCATGAAAATGCTGCGCGGCACGTTCACCATCCGCCGCGGGAACGATTTGATGATTGAAGCCTCCCACGGCCTGGACGAGCAGGAAATGAAACGCGGCCATTACCATGTGGGGAAGGCATTACGGGGGCATGTGGCGGAAACGGGCAGGCCCCATGTGATTGAGGATATTTCCCGGGATTCCAGGTTCCTGAACCGTACTCGCACGCGCAAAAGCGGTGAAAAAGTAGCCTTCATCTGCGTTCCCATCATTCATTTGCAGCAGGTCATCGGCACGTTGAGCATTGACCGTGCCGTGGACCGGGACACCGACCTGGAACGGGATCAGAAACTGCTGGAGATTGTAGGCAATATTGTTGGGGATGCTCTGGCTGCCAGCCTCCAGGCGCATGAGGAACATGCCGCCCTGGTTGCGGAAAATGAAAAACTGCGGGAGCTTTTGACGACTAATCCGGGCGAATTGATTGGCAATTGCAGCACTATGCTCCAGGTGTATGAACAGATCCGCCAGGTGGCGCCCAGCGATGCCACGGTGCTGATACGGGGAAGTTCCGGAACGGGAAGGAACTGGTGGCGCGCGCCGTGGTGAATCTGAGCGGCAGAAAGGATAAGCCGCTGGTCACGCTGAATTGTGCGGCTATGCCGGAGAACCTGCTGGAAAGCGAGCTGTTTGGTCATGAAAGGGTTCTTTTACCGGGGCCACCAGCCGCCGCATCGGCCGGGCGGAGGCGGCGGAAGGCGGCACCCTGTTTCTGGACGAAATCGGGGATTTAAGCCTTCAGATGCAGGTGAAGCTGCTGCGCTTTCTTCAGGAAAAACCTTTTCCCGCGTGGGAAGCAACAGGGAGCTTCATGCAGACGTGCGCTTCATCGCCGCCACCAGCCGCAATCTGGAGGAATTGATGGCGGCGAACAAGTTCCGGGAAGACTTGTATTACCGGTTGAACATTTTCCCCATCGTTATGCCGGACCTCTCAAACGCAAAGGGGGACGTCATGCTGCTGGCGGAACATTTTTCTTTCCAAGTTCAACCTGAAATACGGAAAGGATATCAAACGGCTGTCCACTCCCGCCATCAACATGCTCATGGCTTACCACTGGCCCGGCAACGTCCGGGAGCTGGAAAACTGCATGGAACGTGCCGTCATTACGGCGCAGGACGACTGCATTTACGGTTACAACCTTCCCGCCTCCCTTCAGATGCCCAGCCATGACGTCCCTTATTCCCGTGACGGGGAGGCTCCTGCCGATTTGCCGACCATGGTAGATTCCTTTGAACGGGAATTGATTGTAGCCGCATTGAAACGTTCTCCGGGCAATATGTCCGCCGCGGCCCGGGAACTGGGCATTTCCCCGCGAGTACTCCATTATAAGATGCACAGGCTGGGCCTGCAGAAATCATGAAAGGCCTTGACCATCTTCTATCGGCCGTCTCCCGGTCCTTTTATCTGAGCATGCGCTTCCTGCCCCGGGAAATGCGCTCCGGCGTGGCCGTGGGCTATCTGCTGGCGCGTGCCACGGATACGGTGGCGGATGCCGTGGATATGGATTGCCGGGAGCGCCTGGCGCTTTTGAGGATGATGGGGGAGACGGTGGCCGGCGCCGCCTCCCGGGAGGTCGTCGCCACCTGTTTTGGCCGTCTGGGCGTTCTTTCCACAATCCAGACGCACCGGGGGGCGGAATTGCTGGCCCGTTTCCCCGAATGCCTGGCGCTGCTGGAAAACCTTTCCCCGCATGAACGGATGCTGGTGCGGCAGGTGCTGGCCTCCATCGTGGAGGGACAGGCGTGGGATTTGATGTATTTTGAAAGCCATGCTGCCGTCTCATGTCCGGAACAGCTGGAACATTATACTTACATGGTGGCCGGCTGCGTAGGGGAATGGACCAGGCTGGGTTTGCTGGCTCAGGGGCCGGGCTTCAGCACGCAGCCGGAGGAGCAGCTTTTGCGCTGGGGCAGGCACTACGGCATGGGGCTGCAGTTGGTGAATATTCTGCGTGACCGGGAGGAAGACCTCGCCCGCGGAAGAAGCTACTGCCCGCCCCAGATGACCGTCCATGGCTGGACCGTGCGGAACGCTGGCTGAAGGAAGGGGTGTTTTACGCGGAATCTCTGCGGAACGGGCGGCTGCGTTTTTCCACTGTCCTGCCCGCCTGGCTGGGGCTGGACACGCTGGAATTGCTCCAGCGGGCGGATCGGCGGCATCCGTCTTCCGGGAAGGTGAAGATTGCGCGCGGAGACGTTTATTTCCGGATGTGGAAAGCCTTTCTTTTTTTCCTGGAAGGAGGCTCTGTAGCTTATGCGGCGCTTTTTGCGGCTGATGAAGCCGGTGCAGTTTGCGGGGGAAGCCGGGGCCGGCGCGGGCTTGTTCCCGGGGCTTCCTCCTTTTCCGCTTATCCGCGGATGTTTCCGCTGTGCCGCCGCTTTCCGGTTTTGGGGCGGGCGGCGGCTTGGGCGCCAGCAGGTCTTCCCATTGGTGGAGTTTGAATCCTTTCCCCATGCCGCCTATTTCGTTGAGAAGTTCCCGGCATCTGTCCGTAAGTTTTTCATAGTCGGGTGGGCCGGCCTCAGGCTCTGCGGAACCGGGAAAAATCAGGGTAACTTACCTTCAGGTCGGAGACGGGGCGGCTGTAAGGGCCCGCCTTGGGGTTGATTTCACGGCTCAGGCGCAGGACCCCTCCCCAGTTTTGTAGCGCGGCCCGGCGTCTCCCCACCAGGGCCGGGTACAACTTGTCTCCCACGATGACGACGGCATAGTCCCCGAACTGCGGGGAGAAGGGAGAGGACTGGTTGACGACTCCCCAGCGGAACCACGATGAACGGATCGTATTCCTGAGATCAGGAAGCTGTACCGCTTCAGTTCCTCAATGACCCGTTCCGCATGGTCTATTTTGCGGCGCAGAGCCGTTTTTTCCGCGGCGGGGGCTTTTTCCAGCGTCTTCTTGTAGGGAGGCCAGCCTCTGCTGCCAGGGGTTGAGCAGGGGATTGGGCTTGTCTGTGCGCTTTTTTCCAGCGGTAGGAAGTGCTGGGCTGATAGAAGGAGCTTTTTCAGGATTTTATCCGGCATGGCGGCCAGCCGGTCCCCGTCCGAGCCGTCGGAAACAACATCCATTTCACTTTGCAGCCAGAGAAGCTTCCTTCCCGTGTCCGGATAGGCGGTTTCCAGAATGGTCTCCGTATCGTAATAATATGGCGGTCCAGAAGTTTGAGCAGGGAGGCCAGGTTTTTACGGATTTCCGTCTGTTTGCGGACGTAAACCTGCCCGTAATAAGGGGAGACGCGCGCATGCCTGAACAGGGTGGACAGGCCGGGAAGCATGGGTTCCAGTTTCGGATTGAGCTTCAGAATGTCTTCCTTTTTCGTCAATGCTTTGGGCTGTTTGACGTTCAGGGAAAGGGTCATCTGGTAATTGCTTTTGGTTTCCCTGTCCCTGGAGGCCAGGGTGCCGGGTTGGAAATTAACCTGCGTTTCAGGTTCAGGCCGCGGGCCAGTTCATAAATATGGGTCATGGCCCCTTCCGCGGGCCTTGTGGGAAGCACGGGAGGAAATGGGGTACTGCACCGGGGAAGGGCGATTGCGCTCCGGCGTCCATGGAGTGTACAGCCGTTCATCCCCGGGTTCCTTTCCGGAGGCGGATGGCGCAGCGGTTATTGGCTGTTCTTCCTGCCCGGGCTGTTCCGCGGGGGGATTCCTGGGGCGGACAGGTTCCGGAATCCGGCGGCGCCTGTTCCGGCTCCCCTTTCAGGGCGCGTATGATCTGGGCGGGGTACGGCGTGAACAGGGGAGACAGCCATGGCTGCCAGGCAGAGGCAGACTGCGAGCTTGAACCAGGTGAGGCGGGGTATTCCGCGGCGGTGCGCTTTCATGATGCTGAAGAAGGAGAATCATTGGATGCCGGCAGGACTTTCCGGGGACGTCTGCCCATGAAAAGGCGTATCAGCCCCAGCGGGGCGGCAGCCAGCAGCATGGCGGCCAGCCGTATTTTCATGCCGGGAAAGACCCGGGCTCGTCCGCGGGCCAGGGCGCGGAGGCTGTCTTTCACGACGGTTTCAACGGACGTGTCAAAAGCATTGCGCCCCGGCATCATGTTTCCGGTGAAGCCGGGGCGGCGCGCCGCTTTCCCGAAGCCTGTGGAAACCGGGCCGGGGCAGACGGCCATCACGCGGATGCCGTGTTCGCGCAGTTCCAGCCGCAGCGCTTCCGACAGGCTGGAAACATAAGCCTTGGTGGCCGCATAAACGGCAAAATCCGGAATGGGCAGGAGGGCTCCCAGGGAACTGAGGTTGATGATATCCCCTCCGTTCCTCTTCATGACGGGGATCAGCGCATGGCACAGGCGGGTGAGGCTTTCCACGTTCAGACGCAGCAAGGAACGTATTTTTTTCCCAGCGGCCGTCCGCAAAATCTCCGTAATCACCGGCTCCGGCGTTGTTAATCAGAAGGGTTCTTCCCGGAGGAAGGCTGTCCAGGCGGGAAATGAGCATATTCAGGGAGGCTTCGTCCGCCAGGTCGCAGGGAAGGACGGAGGCGTGAAGGCCTGAATGGCGTTTTTCCAGGGCGGCGGCAAGCTGGCGCAGGGCGGCTTCATTCCGGGCGATGAGCACCAATTCCGCCGTGTGGGGGGCCAGCGTTCCGGCAAACGCTTCCCCGAAGCCGGATGATGCGCCCGTAATGATAATCCTGTCGTATTGGAGGCGTGCGGTGTACATGGCGGGTTGGAGCAGCCCGTATCATGGTCAATCCGGTGCGGAACCGCAATGAAAAAGAGGGGAAGGAGGACGCAAAAAGCCGGCCTCCCTTTTTAGGCCGGGGCCAGGCGCAGAGGTCTTCAGGTGCATGGAACCGGGGCCGACCTGTTCCGCACTTCCGGGAGGACGGCCGCTCCAATAAAAACCGCCTGCCGGATGAACGGTAGGCGGTTTGATGGAAAGGGGAGGTTGCTTAAGCCTGTGCGGCTTCTTCCTGAACCTGAACCACGCGGAAAGGCACGCGGGAGGCCAGTTCGCCGTCAACCGTCAGGTCGATGGAGTAGTTGCCGGGCTTTTCAAAGCGCAGGCCCTGGAAGTTCATAATCAGGTTGCGGGTGAAGAAGGAAACCCCTTCCGGGAAAGCGGGAACCGGGAAATTGATCTTGATGGGCATACGTTCCTTGTCCAGCGGCGTGCCGTCGGCATCAACGATGCTCAGGCCCAGTTCGTGCGTGCCTTCGTCTTCAGGAGTGAGGCAGATGCGCAGGGCAACGGCGCAGACGGGGTGCACGACGGGGAACTGACGGGCGACCAGGGGAGTCAAAACCGCCCTGGATGCAGAGCTTGCCCTGGTAGTCGGCGGCGAAGTCACAAAGAGTAGAAACTAAAATATCCATGTTGTGATAATGTTGATGTATTTGGCTAGCTTTCACGCGGAAAGCATGAACATTGGACAGAACTATACTTCCTCCAGACCTATTGCAAGATAAAGCTGTAGAAAATATTGTCATTTCTCCGTGAAATTCCGGTTGCGCTTGAGATGGGGCGGGAATCCCTGTACTACTGGTTCCGGCAACGCGTTTCCAGGCATGATCCAATGGTTTTTGACATTCCTTCCAAGCTGATTCACTGGAGGCTGAATCTGGTCAGGACGCTGGGCGCCTACGTGCCGTGGCTGCGCCGTGACGACGGCTCCATGAAGGTTCATGCCGGAACGCTGGTGGACTTGTTCGCCACTATTTTAAGCGGACGCCGCCATTTGAGCGCCCGTGATGCGGACGCCGCTCTGGATATTCTGCGCTATACTTTCCCGGAAGTGGAGCACCGCTGGCTTTTCCAAACCGTTTTGAGCGGTCCATGAGGGCCAGCCTGACAGTTGCGGATGTCCTGGCCTCCGCAGCTTCCGGCAGGGATGAGACGGAACGCATGGCGATAGCTCTGGAAGTGCTCTCCCCTGCTGATTAATACGGGAGATGCCCGCATGACAGGGGATCTGTTTGACCAGGTGACGTACGGTCTGGAACTGCCGGGCACGGCAAACCACCTGAGGCAGCTGCTGATGACACCGGACGTGGAGGCCCAGGAACCGGCGTACAGCGTCGGTTTTTCCTCCGGCATCGGTGCGGAGGTATCCCTCCCGGAGCAGGATAAGGGCATTTCCTTCCGCCTGATCCGGTGTTCCGTTTGGTGCTGGTGGTGAATGACGGCACCCGCCCCATTGTGGTGCGCGGGCGTCATTTGCAGCCCGGCGGGGTGATGCCATTGACCAACGGGCAGGTGGTGCTTCTGCCGTCCGGTCCGCTGAGTTTTGAAGACTTCGCGTTTTTTCTGGATTGCAAGCGTTCAGGCAAGCAGGATGTATGCTATATTTCCCTGGACGGAGGCTCCCTGCAAATCAGCCGGGTGCGTTCCCGCGCCAGCGAGGTGCGCGTGAACATGGGGCTGGCGTGCGAGGTGGAGGTGCTGAGGCCGGAAGTGGAATTCGCGGTTGACGGGAAACGGCTGTACCCCGGTGAAAGCGTGCGCATGGCCTATTACTCCTCCTTCACGCTGGACGGGGAAGGGCCTTTCTCCATGGGGGAGGTGCAGAATTCCATGTCGGACATCGGGCGCCGTTTCCGCCTGGATCCCGGAAACCGCAAGCTGCGGGTGACCAACCTGCCGGAAAAGGCGCGCGCAAGGGAGACATGCTGCTGACTCCCGGGCTGGCCCCCGGAGCGGTGCTGGAGGTTTTTTTCCAGCGCCACCAATTCCGGCTGGCTGGAAGTGGTGGAGGCCTCCATGCCTCTGCTGCTCAATGGGCGGCCTGTTCGGGGAAGGGTTTCCCTGAGGGATGGGGACGTGGTGCACCTGAATGCCTACCACGCGCTGCGCTGCCGTTTTTCCGCCGGGGTGCTGGATGAAGAATACCATGCGATCAGAACCCTCAGCGTGGAAGGGGTGACCAAGAATTCCTGCGCTCCGGACGCGTGCTGGACAATATTGACCTGGCCGTGAAACGCGGGGAAATGGTGTGCATCCTGGGGCCCAGCGGGTCCGGGAAAAGCACGCTGCTCTCCATGTTGGCCGGCCAGTTGCCGCCCACCCGGGGCTGCATTCGTTACAACAACCAGCTTCTGTACAGCGCCCCGGATCTTATCCGGCCCTACATCGCCTTCATTCCCCGGGAAGATATTCTGGATGCGGCCATGAGCGTTTCCGAGCACATCTCTCAGGCCACCATGATACGCCGTCCGCGGCTGAACCGGTCGGAACGCGTCAGGCGCGTGAACGCTATTTTGAAATTCCTGGGCCTGACGCACATCGCCTCCCGCCGCGTGGGTGAGATGAACGCCCGCACCATTTCCGACGGGGGAGCGCACACGCCTGAACCTGGGGCTTGACCTGGCAGGCATTGCGGATGTTTTCCTGCTGGACGAACCTATCAGCGGCCTGTCCACGTCAGATGCCAAGCTGGTCATGCAGACCATGCAGAACATGAGCCGCGACAAAATGGTAATCGCCACCATGCACCGGCCCAGCACGGCTATTCTGAACCAGTTCCACAAAGTGCTGGTGCTGGACCACGGCGGCCAGATGGCTTACTGGGGGACGTGCCGGGCATGATGCGGTATTTCCGGAAGGCGGCTGCGGACATGGCCATTGACGTCTCCGGAGGAGGCGCGGACGGCCGGAGGCGCGGACTACGTATTTGAGGTGCTGGAAGCCCCCCTCTCCTGGCACGACCGCCGCAGGCGGCAGCACCCCTTGTGGCAGGAGCGCTTTGAAGGCTACCGGTTCCGCAACGTGATGGGGCATCATCATGAAGGGGCGCCCCCAGAACGCTGTATGAAGGCACGCTGGAATTTCCCCCGCCCCCAGGCGCAGCGTCATACAGCTCTGGCGGCTTTTCCGCATCTGGGCCGTGCGCACCTTCCTGGGGCGCGTGCGGAGCCGTATGGGGCTGTACACCATGCTGCTGGAAGGGCCGGTTCTGGCCCTGCTGATTTCCATGACCCTGCGCGCCTCTTCCAGCCCGGAATATACGTTTGCCACGGCCCTCCACATCCCTTCCTACCTGTTCCTGGCGACCATTGTGGCCATGTTCTTCGGCCTGACCGGGGCGGCCAGCGAAGTGCTCAAGGACCGTGCCCTGCTCAAGAGGGAGAGCAATGCCAAGGTATTTGTGACCGGTTATGTGCTGGCAAAGGCGCTGGTGTTGACGGGGCTTTCCGCCGTGCAGTCCGCCCTGTTTCTTTGGGTGGGGAACTCCATTCTGGAAATCCATGAAATGTTCCTGATTTACCTGGGGACGATGACCCTGACGGCCTTTGTCGGCGTGAGCCTGTCCCTGCTGGTTTCCGTCTTCGCCAGGACGGAGGGGCGGCGCTTAACATGGTGCCTCTGCTTCTGATTCCCCAGATATTGATGGCCGGAGCCATTGTCCGCTTTGATGAAATGAACCAGTTCATCCCATGGTCCGCCCACCGTACGGATGAACACGGGCGTCTTAAGCCGGGGCGTGTGCCGCTGGTGGCGGAATTCTGCCCTTTGCGCTACTCTTTTTGAAACGATGGTGGTGGACCAGGCGTCCAAAAATGTATGGGAGAGGGAGCGTGAAACCATCCAGGAGAAAGTGGACGACCTGAAGGAACGCCCTCATCTGGACGACAGGGAATTTGAAGAATTCAAGCTGCTCAAGATGGCGCTGCTCCACATTGCCGCTATTGGAGCGGAGGGGCCGGAACAGGCCAAAGCCGCTGTCCGGCAGGTGAGGAGGGCCGCCCTTGGCGGTTCGGAAAAAAGCTACAGGCGGACTATTGCGGAATTGGAACTCCTGGGCAAGGACCGTCCGTCCGTCAAATCCTTCTATGTCAATGACCGCGTTGTGATGCTGGATGAATCTGCCGAAATCCAGCGTGTCAGCCGGGATGCCCTGGACAGGCCGGAAATTTTTCTGGCCCGCCGCCAGCCTCTGCCCTGGGAGGCTCCGGCCTGTCCCCGGGGGATTCCGGATACAGCGCTGATGACGGAACGGTTCCCACCCCATGGAAGGATTCCCTGTTCCTGTTCCTGATGGGGCTGCCCCCTGCTGGTCACGGGCCGCGTCCTCAAGCGCAGGCTGGAAAAGGCCGGATGACGTTTGCGGCCTGCGGGGATTGGCGTCTGGATTTTCCGCCGCAAAGCGGAAAATCCGGCGTGCGCGTCCGGGGAATGGCAGCGGGCCGTAAGCCCCGGTGCATCCCGCAAAAAACGGAAGGCCCCTCCAAATATTCTTTTATTTATGTGTTGACGCGCCGGACGGAATCACTATCCTTGAAGAAAATCTTTTTCTTTATGTTTTCCCGATTGACGAACAGGTGCGTATTATCTTCCCTTTCCGCGGCAGCTTTGTCCCTTGGACTCTTTTCCTGCGGAGGCAGCGGCAGCAGCGGTGACGGGGAAAGCCTTCCTTCCGGCACCATGCTGGACTTGAGCGCTTCTTTTCCACGGAAGATGGGCTAGGGCCGTGGAATATTATCGTCAAATTGACGGGCAATGGTTCGGACCTTCCCCAGGTAAGCATTAACGCGGCAAGCAGCAATGAAAGCGCTCCTATGAACATTGCTTCCGTAGTGTACCGCAGGACGGGATCATCCGCTATTCTGAGGGGGAACTTCACGATTACTTCCGGATAGTGGACGGCCCGGGCCCGATTGTCGTGACAAACAGGGACAAGGCCTTTGTGGATGCGAACATTTCCTTCAACACCTCCAATGAACGTGAGAGCTGCGGCGGCGGGACGTTCACCGGTTCCATCACTTACCAGGTTCCGTTCAGAATGATGAAGGCGGATTTGAAGCGCAGGACTGGACCGCTACGGAAGGAACGGTGAGTTACACGGTATCCTGAGTTCTGATCATTTATGACGGGGCTTTGCTGCCGTGAAACGGGGGCAGGCCTGTTTGAAATTATGGTCGGAAGGGCAAAGAAATGTCTTTGGGGCATCTGGCTGTGCTCGGGGCTGGCTCTTTGTGTCTGGAATGCGGAATCGGCCGGCGGGGGACTGGTATGGCGGCATCGGAAGATGCCTGCTTTATCAAGACTTTCCGCGCCAAGATTGTCCCGGAGAGGCTGCGTTCCTTTGTCATGCCGGCGGATGGAATTGTCAGCAACTGGATTCCCGCGGACGGGCGCGTTCAGAAGGATACTATTATTGCAACAGTCAATGAAGATGAAATTGAACTGGAGCGCAAGGAGCTGGAAGTAAAAATTCTGAAGGACCGCATCGCCAAAGAGGAAGAGTTGTCAAAGCTGGAAAAACAGCTTGAAGAGATAGAGTTTTACTCTTCCCTGACGAGGGAGGAACGGCAATATGCCAGCAAGCAGGCGGAAGGCGGGGAAAGGGCCATCCGGGCATTGAAAGACAAGATTGAGCTTTCTAAAAAGGAGTTGTCCCTGGTGGAAGACAAGCCGCGTCTGGATTTTCGCAAGAAAGAGGAAAAATATATCCTCAGAATGCCTTTTGACGGGAAACTGCAGTACCAGTTTTCCATTCCGCCGGATAACAGCGTAGCCCTGTACATGGATGCCGCGTCCCCGATTGCGACCGTGTGCGATGACTCCTCTTATTATCTGACCATTTCCATTTCGGACCCTGATTTGACGAATCTGCCGCCGGAATCCCTTTCCCTGTCCGTCCCTCTGGGCGACGGTTCCGCCCTGAAGGGGTTTTTGCCTTCAAGCGGGTGGAGAAGAATGTTTCCGGCGGCGGGGAATTGCTGGCGTATTTTTTCCGTCTGCCCCGTCAGGAGCATGCACGCGCCCATTCGATGCTGGGTTCCAACTGCACGGCCCGTCTTTATTACATGCCGCAGGGAGAAGTGTTTCATCTCAACAAGGTGAGGCTGGCTTCCCGCCGGAAGGGAAAAAATGTTCGTCCTGGCAGGAACTTCTTGAAAAAGTGCATCCGGACCTGGAGCTGGTGGTGAATGGAGAAACGGAATTGATTGTTCGAAAAAAATGAAATTGCTGTGCGAATCAGTCTGTTTCAGTTATTCAGGCAAGCAGTGGATTTTTGAAGATTATAACAGGGTGTTCACTTCCGGAATCACCATTTTGAAGGGGTATTCCGGATGCGGGAAAACGACGCTGTTAAAGATTCTGGCGGGTATCTGAGCCCACAGCGCGGGCGCGTGATTACCCCCCGCCGGAAGGTCCCGGCGGATTCCTCTACCGGCGCAAGGAGGTGAGTTACATGTTCCAGGGGCTCAATCTCCTTCCCCTGGCTACGGTGGAGAGAAACCTTCAATTGTGCGCGGAAATGGCCATGCTGCCTAAAAAGCAGTGGACGCGGAGGGCGGATGATTTGATTACCCGCCTGGGCCTGGAATCTCTGAGGCATAAAAAGGCGGGGGAGCTTGTCCGGCGGCCAGGCCCAGCGGGCGGCTCTTGCCCGCACGATGATGAAGGATTCCGATGTGCTGCTGCTGGACGAACCTACTTCCGGCTTGGATGACGGCAATACGGAAATCATTAAAAATTTGATCAGGGAGTACCCTGCTGACAAAATTTGCATTTTGAGCACGCATGATTCCCGGCTGTTTGACCTGACTCATGAAATCATGGATTTTAACCTGTCTGTATCTCTTTAAAGATACTCTCCACCGTTGGAAGGAACGCCCGGCCAGCCCCCTTTCACGGATTCTGGTGGCCTTCTTCCTTTCCCTGTGCGCGCTCTCTTTTTCGCCAATTATGTCCTCTCCGCCAAAATGCTGCATGATGAAATCAGGAAGAACGGGCGGACCTGATTATTGTTTTTGATACCGTGCGCGACGGTGAGCCTTCCAAGAAAAAATTTGCTGCAGCATGAACTGCCTTCCCTGTATGGCTGCGACGTCCTGGTGCTGAATGATGCCCGTGCGGGCGTGGCGCGCGTGGGCAAGACAGTATTCCCCATCCTGGAATACAACATGGAGTCCTGTTCCTTTCTTTCCGCGCTTGGGTTGGAGGACGTGGCTACCGTCCTCCTGTACAATCCTCCCGGAGCCCGTTGCAGGCGGGCCTTGTACGGTTACCATAGCGGATTTTGATTTTTCCCTGAATGCCTCCCCTCTGCCGGAGGGGCATTTGCTGGGCAGGCTGTATCCTTCCGGAGTCATTTTGGCCCCGGAAGGAACCTTCAGTTCCGGACAGGAGGTTCCCGTGGAAAATTGCCGCTACATCATCCGGGTGCATGAAATGACGGCGGCCCGCATTCGGGACATAGAAGAAGTGCTGAACAACATGGTGCGTTATGACGGCAGCATGACCATGGTTCAGACTCACGTAGGGCTGCTTGACAGGCTGGAAGTGCTGATGGGCAACCAGACGGAGTGCAGGACGGGATTTTCCCTCGGTATCGCGGTGATCGTCGGCATTCTGCTTACAGCCTTGGCATCCATGGAATTCCGTCAGAATGAATATGTCTATACGCTGATGAAGAGCTTCGGGGTGCGTCCTGTACTGCTGATTATGGCGTTTATCGTGGAAAACGCATTTCTGATTGGCGTTTCCTTTGCGGGAGCCGTCTGGGCGTTTATGAAAACCCAGAGAATCGTTTTGGGGGAATTTTTAAGCTGGGAAACTCCGTCCCTGACTTATGCCGATATACGGCAGGATTTGTGGCTGCTGGGAATTTCCCTGGCGGGATGTGTTCTGCTTTCCTCCATTCCGGTTGCCTTTTCCGCCTGCCGCCCCATAGGAAAGTGCTCAAGTAAGTGATGGAGCTTCGGGGCTGCTCCCGGTTTTGTCTGCGTTCCGGCATGTCCGCCTTTGCCGGCGGTCTGGGAGGGAAAGTCCGTCTCTGTTCCGGCAGGAGATCAGGGTAAAAAATCCCTTCCCGCCATGGGAGCAGGAAGGGAGGTATGAAGAAAGGGCTTATTGATCAAGAGCTGGAGGATACTCTGAAATCCCTGATGACCGCCTGGCAGTTATCCTGCTGGGTTTCTGTTTCAGTATATTCGGCGTCTCTGACGCTGCAGGTGGCAGAACCGATGCCTTTGGAGATATTCTGGGGATTATACAGGACGACGAGGGCATCCAGATTGTTGGTTGTTTCCCCGTCATTGGACGACCAGTAGAAGCCTATCTGTTCCGCAGAGTCGGAGGAAGGCTTGTAGTTGACGACATGAAGGGATGCCGTTGAGGCGGCCGGGCTGGTTCCGGTGTAAATGGTGGCGGTGCTTTCTGAGGCGATGATGAAGGAGAAGACGTAAGGCTTGCCGTCCTGAAGCGTAATGTCCAACGTGCGCTGAAGGCCGGTGGGAAGATAGGCCTGTTCGCTGGAACTGGATCCGCCGCAGCCGGAGAGGATCCCAAGCCCGAGAGTAATTAAAGCGGGAATGTAAAGGCGGGAATTCATGATTTGATGGATAAAGGAAAGAATTTATTTATGACTGGGATATAATGTTGACGCTGATGGTGATGCCGTCGATGGGGATGGGCGTCCTGTCTTGCGCTTGCATGTAGGAAATGCTGGCGCCGCCTTCCCCGGAAGAAGCATGGGTGGCGTTCTCAAAGGTTAACTGGGGAATCCTGATGGTGCTCATGAGGGTGTTGGGTTCCGAGGACGAACCGCTGTTTCTGTTGTAGGACAGGCTCAGTTCCGCGGTGTTTTTTCCGGTTTTGGTGTAGGAATAAATGCCTGCCCCGTTCCACATGTTCATGTCTTCCCTTGCGTCTGGATGATGAACGCCCCGTTGTCACCGGTGGTCATGTCAAAAATGGCAGGAAGCGTTATGGCGGCATCCGTAATGCCTGTTACCTGCATGTTTAACACTTTGCTGCCGATGGTGGAAGGCGCCAGGCCTTCGGCATCGGAACTGCTTCCGCCGCATTGGGCCAGCGTAAGAATGCCGAGGGAGCAGCAGGCCGCGGACAAAGAGGTAAAAAAGGACGCATCATAAAAGGATAATAATTTTCCGATAAACTGTGATATCACACATGATTTGTCAAGATAGGAATCAGGAGGGAGGTATTTTTTACACGGGGAAAGGAAAAACCGAATTCCCTGCGCTCCAGGACTTTTTTTTCCTTCTTTCTCCGCCTGCCGTGTTGATGCTTGACTTTTCAGGGGCAGAAGCTATGTAACAAGGGGCCTGTATGTTCCCGTTTCCTCCTGTTGTCCGTTCTTTCCTGTTTTCCCTGTTTGAAAGGGCATGGCTGAGGACTGCGTTGTGCTTCTGCCTCTGTGCGACGGTATGCGCCTCCTGCTCCGTGGACAGGCACATGGAAAAAAAGGCGGGGGAATTGATGGCCAGGATGGATGCCGTTCCCCGATTGGCGGCAGCTGCCGCGGAAGGAAAATTTCATGGCACCAGGCCCTGGCGATGATGATGGAGCGGAACATCGACTTGAAAAAATCGGAGCAGTCCCTCAAGACGACGAAACGTTCCGTCATCAATGTTTTTACCCAGATAATCCCCGGCGTCAATCTGGATTGGATGCTGACCAAGGAATTGAGCGACCTGGCCAAGGTGACGGCCAGCGATGTGGAATACAACACGAACATCCTGTTCAACATGCCGTCCCTCACCCAGATCCCGTTCGATTATTATTCCGCCAAGGCGGCTGTTTATACGGCGGAAAAAGACGCTGGAGATGAAAAAAAGGGAGCTGGTGCCCAGATTGTACCAGCAGGTGCTTTCCTACCGGAATGCGCAGATCAGCTACAATAACCAGCTGAGCTCCTGCCTTATGACGATGATGGCGTCCAGAAAAGAAGCTGGACCTGGAACGGGAACGGAATTTGAATGAGATTTCCCAGGGTTTTGCCGTGCTGCTGGGGAATATGGACGCCCGGTGGCTGGTGAAACCTGAAACGATGCCCAGGGTGGACTGGGGCAGGTACAGGGCGGCGTCCCGCCAGTTGGATCTGCTGGTGGTGACGATGGTGGCCATGGAGCTGGAAGCTTCCCGCCTCCAGGTGTTGAATGCCAAATTGAAGTTCTTCCCGTCCGTGGATATTAATTTTACAGCCCAACCCTGTTTTCCAGCACGGGCGGGACGTACGGCGGTTTTTTGCGGGAGCGGGCGATATGAAGGTGAACATGAGCCTGCGGGAAGAGCTGGATACGCGCCTGACATCCTGGTTCCAGTATAAGTCGGCCAAAGAAAGCCACGAACTGCTGCAGCGCGAAGTGGTGATGGAACTGCAGCGGCGGCGCATCAAGATAGCCGCGTTGCTGGAGAGCCGCAGGAGGTTTGAGCTCTGGCAGGGGGTGCTGATGAAGGAAATTGCGTTCAAGGAGTCCAGATTATCCGTTGCCGGAGATGAATATCTGGAACAGAGGAAGGATATCAGGAAAATGTATGCTGACCTGGATAATGAGGCTTCCAAGAATGCGGAGGTGGAAGCGGCCCTCATCATGGAATATGGCTGGCTGAAATAAGGCGGGGGAGGATGAACAGGCCCTGTGTGACTGCGGGGGCTTCCTTTCTTGATGCTTTCAAGGGCTTGTGCTATGTTCCGGATATGCAAAAAGTTCGGCAGCCCGCGGGTATGGCATTGATGATTCTGGCTTTTCCGGCCGCCATTTACGGGGCGTTTCCGTGGGGAATTGCCCTGGGGGCCTTTTTGTTCCTGCTGGGGGTGGTTGTGGCGGCCAGCCGTTTTTCCGCCATAGTCTGGTCATGGTGCCTGTTTTCCCTGGGGATGTATCTGGCGGCTCCTTTTATCTGGATGTGGAATCCGGACTATTTTTTCAGCCGTTCGTTTGACATTCTGTTGATAAGCGGCTGCCTGGTGGGCAGCCTGGTTTTGCTTGCAATCCGGTTTGCGGTTATTCCGTGCTGTGGCCCAGGATTTTCCGCCACTTCGTGGAAGGAAGCCCTACGCTGGAGGATCTGGCGCCCGAAAAGGGAAAGACGGTGGCTGAACTGCGGGGCGGCATAGAACGCAGGCAGGTGAATTTCCTGTTCGGGCATGCGGACCGGGAACTGGTGGAAAAATGGGGAAAATAGCCCAGGGAATAGCGGCTCTTTCCAGAAGCCGCAAACGGCTGGCAATATGGGCTGCGGGTATTTTCCTGGCTTGGCCCGCAGCCGTGTTTTTTCCTTTCCGGGGGGGATGGGCGGCGCGCTGGACCGGGATATTGACCGCATGTGGGGAACCCGCCCGTTCCGGGACGGCATGGTGGTTTCCAGCCCTGCGGCGATGAATGCGGCGCGGCGCGTTTTCAGGGATGCCCGGGCGCTGCGTGGCCTGACGATGGAGCAGGCGCGCGCGTGGCTGAGGACGGACCGCAGGAGTGCGGCATTCAAATTGGGCAAGCCCCGTTATGATTTTGAAAAGGATGAAACCGTGCTGGTGCTTTCAGATGGGAGGGATTCCATCCGCCTGGTGGCGGTTTTCAATGATGCGGGTCAGATTACCCATTCCTGGCCTGAGGAGTATATGACTTTGATGGTCAGGGATCTGGAGAAAAATTGAATGCCGGGGCCGGAAGGGGGCATTGCCCGGCAGGGCATCCGGTGATTGCGGAAGGCCCTGCGGTCTTCCGCTACAGCGTGCGCTTTGCGGAGGCGTCAGGTTCAGCCTGCCTTCACTGATATGGATGCCCATGCCGCTTTCTTCAATCATGTGGATAAGCGGCAGGTAGGCCTGGAGCAGGTTTTCAAACGCGGGCAGGAGAAAAATCATGTAACCCTGGGGAACGGAAAGGCTGCCGATGGTGCCCCCCACGTGGATTCCTCCCGGCAGCGTTTCGTCATTGTAAAATTCGAAGCGGGTCTGCACCGCCATGTAATTGTGCGGGTCCAGGGATTGGAAGGGCGTCAGGAACAGGGGAAATCGTCTGGCGGGAGTCGATGCCCGTATAGCGTTCGATGATGATTTCCATGTATCCTTCCCCGATGGTTCCGTCCGGCCGTTCCTTGCCGCCGTGCAGACGGATGCCGGCCGCCGGGTTGGTGGCGAAGATGGCCAGGGCGCCGTGCTGCTGGGGATGGATGGAGGAAGCCAGGTAGCGGTTGATGTCTTCTTCCGAGAACGAGACGGAGGCGTCCCTGTTGATGGCCTGTTTCAGGATTCTGGGGATATCCGGGGCGTTTTCCCTTTGGCGGAAGCCGGGCAGGTCGTCCGTTTTCTGCGGGCACCAGGAGGAGTAAACCAGCCAGGCAATAGCGGCCAGAATGGCTATGGTCAGCAGGAAGATGAGATTGCCTATCAGGGAGAAAGGCGTTTTTTCACGGACGGGTTTTTCCCGGGAGCCCTGATCTTCCGGATCGTAGAAATGCTCCACGATGTTTTCATGTTCCGGCAGGTCGCGCAGGGATTCCCTGCCGGCGGTGCCGTTCCGGGGGCGCCTTTCATTGTCGGAGCTGGGTGCCATGGTGCGGAGGTGGGGGAGGTTACGGAAGTCTGGGGAATTTGGAAAATCCGGAGCGCGTTTTTCAACGAAGGCGTTTTTGCCTTCCTTCGCTTCCTCGCTCATATAATAGAGCAGGGTGGCGTTGCCGGCCAGGTCCAGCAGGCCCATCTGCCCGTCGCAGTCGGCGTTCAGGGATGCCTTCAGGCAGCGCAGGGCCAGAGGGCTGTGGCGGAGCATCTGGCGGCACCAGGAGAGCGTTTCCTCCTCCAGGTCCTCCAGGGGAACCACGGTGTTGACCAGGCCCATGTCCAGCGCCTGCCGGGCATCGTACTGCCTGCACAGGTACCAGATTTCCCGCGCTTTTTCTGGCCCACGATGCGCGCCAGGTAGGAGGAGCCGAGGCCTCCGTCAAAAGAGCCCACTTTGGGGCCCGTCTGGCCGAATTTGGCGTTGTCCGCGGCGATGGTGAGGTCGCAGACGACATGGAGGACGTGACCACCGCCGATGGCGTATCCGGCCACCATGGCGACGACGGGCTTGGGCATGGTGCGGATGGTGCGCTGCACGTCCAGAATGTTCAGGCGCGGCACGCCGTCTTCACCGATGTAGCCGGCATTTCCGCGCACTTTCTGGTCGCCTCCGAGCAGAAAGCGTCCGGGCCTTCTCCGGTCAGGATGACCACGCCCACCCTGGGGTCTTCATGGGCGGCGTTCAGGGCGTTGAGCATTTCATGCACGGTCAGGGGACGGAACGCATTGCGGACGTGGGGGCGGTTGATCGTGATTTTTGCGATGCTGCCGTTGTCCGTTGTTTCATACTTGATGTCCGTGTATTCCCTGGCGGTGGTCCATTGTGCGCTCATACGGATTACTTTAATAAGGCGCCCGGCAATGGGAAGCCTAAAATGCGCCGCCTTCCGGGTATGTCCGGAACCTGCGGGGGATGGGGCGGTGCTGCGGCCGCAGGCGTTTTCCCCGTTGTTTCCGGTGTTTTTCCGGCAGGCTCCCCGGTGGCCGGCAGCTGGCGGCTTTGTCATTTACGGCCTGCGCTTCTGTGCTACATTGGGAACGGTATGATACATGACCTACTGGTGAGCGGCGTGACGGTGTTTCCCGGGAGAGAGCATTTTGAGTTTGTTCCGGGAATCAATGTGGTGGTGGGAGGCAATGATTCCGGCAAAAGCCATTTGCTGAAATTATGCTATACCGTGGCCAAGTGGAGCGCTGACGGGGGGAGAAAATCCCTGCCGGAAAAATGGGCGGAGGAGCAGCGGCTCAGAAAAGACCTGATGCGGGTGTTCGCGTCCCGCGGGCTGGCCGGGCTGACGGCCCGGAACCGGGAAACGCCCATGCGCGCGTGGAGGCCTCCATGGAGGGGGGACGGCGTGCCGGAGGGCATGGGGAACCTGGTGTTTGATTTCCAGGCGGGGCATGAAGAGGAGGGGCTGAGCATCCGGGAAATGCCCCGGCGTTTTCTGAACGTGCCGGTGGTGTTCCTGGCGGCGCGGGAGGTGCTGACCATTTTTCCGAGTTTTGTGCAGGTGGGAAGCAGATTCCCCCGGAATTTCTGGACGGCGGCAGTTGGGACCTCTGCCGTTATCTGGATATGGAGGCGGAAGCGGAGCCCATCAGTACGGATGCCGGGCGCGTGGTTGCCAGGCTGGAAAAAATCATCGGGGGAAGGTGGTGAAGCGTGACGGGCGGTTCTTTTTGCAGCGTCCCGGACAGCAGCCGATAGAAATGAGCCTGGTGGCGGAAGGATTCAAAAAGGCTGGGAACGCTGAGCTACCTGATCCGGAACGGTTCCGTGAAAAAGGTTCCGTCCTGTTTTGGGATGAACCGGAAATGAATGTGAACGCGTCGCACCTGCCCGTGCTGGTGAAAACCCTGACGGGGCTTGCCAAGACGGGGGTGCAGGTTATTTTGTCCTCCCACAGCCTGTTCCTGCTGCGGGAGCTGATGATTCAGCTTTCCGAACCCCGCAATGCCATGGTGCAGAGAAAGTTTTTCGGATGAGCGTGCCGCGGGGGAACGTTCCGGGGTAAGGGTGTCCTGGGGGAATCCCTGGAGGACGTGGGGCCTATCGAGTCTCTTGAAGCGGAAATCGAACAGGCGGACAGGTATTTGAAGCTGAGTTATGAGTCATAAGCCGTCAAAAAGCTTATTACGTGGAGGGCGTCCACCGTTTCTGGATCGATGAAGGCTACGTGGTGTGCCGCATTGAATGTTCGGATTATTATGCCCGGCAGGCGCAGAATTTTCTGCAGGGGGATGCAAGGAAATGGATTTTCTGCTGTATCATCCGGAACGCCGGGATCTGTGGCTGGTGGAAGTGAAGGATTACCGTTTTGATGCCCGGCCCAAGGTGGGGAACTGGTCTGCGCCCTGAGCCGCAAGGTCCGGGATACGATGTTCCTCCTCCGGGCCGCTTCCGTGGCCGCTCCGGACGAGGAGCCGGCGGAGGGCATTTCCTGAGGGATTTTTCCATTCAGGCCTCGGGAGCGGAGACGCTGCATCTGGCCTTTCTGCTGGAAATGGGTATGGGCGGCGTCTGGACGGATGGCGGCCTGCTGGCGAATGTCAAGAACCTGCTGGTGGGGTCCATGCGTTTTCTGGATGCGGAACTGGTTTGCGCGCCCATTACCTATCCCCGCCGCATCGGCCCCTGGCGCGTGACCTCCGCCCACGGGGAGGTGAGCAAGCGGGTGGAAATCCGCCGCGCCAGAAAATTGGCGGAAATCCAGGAGCAGAGGCGGCGGGAGCGGCTGAACGCGCAGGAGGAGGGGGCCTGGCAGGAAAAGAGCCGGGAAGATGCCGGTTCCCATGCGGCCCCGGCGGAAGAAAGGATGCCCAGTGGAAGCGGCGTCTCCGGCAGCGCATGAACGGAGAAAGCGCGAACCATGAGGGGCGGCGCAGAAAAAGAAAGCGGGAATGAGGCCTGCGCCGGTTAAGGCCTTATTGCCGGGAAGAGCCCCGGCCCGGAACGGTGCGGGCCCGTCCTGCGGCGGCTGTATGGCATGTCTCGGAAAAAAGTTTTATTTTACAAGGACTCGCGTATCATGCCGCCCTATTCATTAACTTCTGTGTGCTAACCACATTATGTCTGACAGAATGCCACCCAGTCCTCCCGTCCTCCCAAATTTCCCGGCTCCGGCAGGCCCGAATCCCCCAACTGGGGCGTGTGGGTCATGGTACTTCTCATTGTAGGCGTCCTTGCGTTTGGCTTTTTCACCCCTGAATCTTTCGGGTTGGGCCCCGCAAGGAAAATCTGGAATCCTTTGAAGCCCAGTATAAGGCGGGGCGCGTGGTGCTGAACGACCCCAAGGCCCCCGTGGAAGTGGTGCTGAGCGAAAACGGTTCCGAAGGCGTTATTCACGCGCTGGTGTACAGGAAGGAAATTCAGCCGAAGGTGGAAATGACCCCCTTTGCGCTGACTTATTCCATGTCCCTTCCGGACCGCGACAAGCCTTTGCTGAATGAACTTTCCGGCTACAGGGTGGTGGAGAGCCCGTACCGGACGGAAGAGGGAAAGAATGTTTCCCTCATTCCTGAGGGAGCCCAGAAGCTTTCCGTGCCTGAATTCAACCGCCTGGCCCTGGAAGGCCGCATCGCCGGAGAAAGGACGGCATCATCCTGGCGGAAGACGGCAACCAGAACGTGCTGGTCGGACAGATTGTCACCCGCATCTGGCCCGCGGCTACGGGAGACGCCTCCGTGGACAAGCAGCGTTTTGAACGCGTGGAAGTGCCTTTTTACCCTGGAGTTCCAGGGAGACCGCGTCAAGCAGCTTCTGGGGCCGGATACGAAGTTCAAGCGTGAATCCGGTTCCTGGGGCGGCATCCTGCTGAATCTGCTGCCCATCGTGCTCATTCTGGTGATTCTGTTCTTCATGTTCCGCGCGCAGAGCGGCGGGGCCCGGGGGCCATGAGCTTCGGCAAAAGCCGGGCGCGCCTCATCTCCCCGGACAAGAACAAGGTGACGTTCAAGGATGTGGCCGGCATCAGCGAAGCCAAGGAGGAAGTGTGGGAACTGGTGGAGTTCCTGCGCAATCCGGAAAAATCCCGCGATCTGGGCGCCACTATTCCCCGCGGCGTGCTGATGGTCGGGGCGCCCGGCACGGGCAAAACTCTGCTGGCGCGTGCCATTGCCGGGGAGTCCAACGCTTCCTTCTATTCCATCAGCGGCTCGGACTTTGTGGAAATGTTCGTGGCGGTGGGTGCAAGCCGTGTCCGCGATATGTTTGAACAGGCCAAAGGACGGCGCCCAGCCTGATTTTCATTGATGAAATTGACGCCGTGGGCCGCCAGCGCGGTTACGGCATGGGCGGCGGCAATGACGAGCGGGAACAAACGCTGAACGCCCTGCTGGTGGAGATGGACGGTTTTGAAAACAACTCCAATGTAATCGTGATTGCCGCCACCAACCGTGCGGACATCCTGGACCCGGCCCTGCTGCGTCCCGGCCGCTTCGACCGGCAGGTGGTGGTGAACCTGCCGGACGTCCGGGGGCGCGAACAGATCCTGCAGGTGCATGCCAGAAAAGTGAAGATGGCGCCCGGAGTCAGCTTTGAGCGGATTGCCCGCGGCACGTCCGGCTTTTCCGGTGCCCAGCTGGCCAACCTGGTCAATGAAGCCGCCCTGTTGGCCGCCCGCAAGGGTCTGAAGGAGATTACGGAGGCCGAATTGAAGAAGCCCGCGACAAGGTCAGCTGGGGGCGTGAACGCCGCAGCCTGGCGATTAACGAACGGGGGCGCCGCATTACCGCCGTGCATGAGGCGGGGCATGCCATCTGCCTGTTGAAAACGCCGCACAGCGAGCCGCTGCACCGGGTGACCATTGTTCCCCGCGGCGGGGCCCTCGGCATGACCATGTGGCTTCCTTCCGACGACAAGATGCACCAGCTCCGGTCCGAAAATGCTGGACCAGCTCGTCGTGGCGATGGGCGGGCGCTGCGCCGAACAAATCGTTTTTGGTGATGTGACCAGCGGCGCTACCGGAGACATCAAGAGCGCCACCAACCTGGCGCGGCGCATGGTGTGCGAATTCGGCATGAGCGAAAAACTGGGGCTGATTGAGTACGGAGAACACCAGGGAGAAGTTTATATTGCCCGCGACCTGGGGACGCGTTCCCGCAATTATTCCGAATCCACGGCGGAGCTGATTGACTCGGAAGTCCGCTTCCTGGTGGACAGCGCTTATGAACGCGCCATGGCCATCCTGACGGAAAAACCGGGACAAGCTGGACATTCTGACGGAGGCCCTGATGGAGTTTGAAACGCTGGAAGGTTCCCAGGTCATGGATATTCTGGAATACGGGGAAATGAAAAACCCTCCCTCCAGGGTGACTCCGCCCCCATGCCTTCCGAAGTGGAGGAACAGCCCGGGAAGGATGATTCCGGCCATACCGAGAAGAAAGAAGCTGAAGAGACCCGCGCGGACGGCGCTGAAGAACGGAAGATGGAAGGGGAACTGGAACAGGCGGAACGGGACCCCTTCTCCTACAATCCCGTTGATGAGTTCGGCAAGGACGGCGGAGAAAAGAAATAATTCAATAGAAACGAATCGAATATGGTAGCCAACGATGCGATGGAACTGGCCAGGATGTGCGCCCGCGCCGCGGATGACGCCAAGGCCGAAAATGTGCGGGTGTACGACTTGCGGGGCATGTCTTCCCCTGACGGATTTCATGGTAGTGTGCACGGGGTTGTCCGTCCCCATCTGCGAGCCGTCATCCGGGAGCTGGAAGAAGCCGTCCGGGAAAAGGCGGGAGCCCTCCCCACCTATGTGGAAGATACGCCTGTGGCATTGTGGTCCGTAGTGGACTACATTGACGTGATGGTTCACATCATGGGGCAGGAAACGCGCGAATTCACGGTATGGACACCCTGTGGAAGGATGCCCCCGTGGTGGAATATTAATTCCTCCAATCTGACTTCACACCGTGCCGCATCCGGTTGCGGCACGGTTTTTTCTTTTCTGGAATAAATGGCCTGTTGTTTGCCGCGCTTCGCAAAAGATGGCAGTCTGCATGGCCGGGTTCTTCCGCATGAGGGCCTGTTTCCGGAGAGGAAGAGAAAAGACGCGATAATGGCAGAGGCAACGCATTTTCTTTGCGGGGCTTTGGATGATTCTTCCCTGGCTTTTCCTTGGAAAAGGGGGAGTGGAGCCCCGGTTCTAACAAGATTCCAACCTTGCCTTGAAGCCGCAATCGGATTACTCTTTTCACCGTTATTTATGAGTAGTTCCGGACCTGCCTCAACCCCGATGATGGATCAGTACCTTCGCATGAAGAAGGGCTTGCCGGAAGACGTGCTGCTGTTTTTCCGGCTGGGGATTTTTACGAAATGTTTTTGAGGACGCCAAGGAGGCCTCCGCCATTTTGGGCCTGACGCTGACCAAGCGCCACGGCATTCCGATGTGCGGGGTGCCCCACCACAGCGCGGAAGGGTATATCGGACGGCTGGTGAAGGGAGGAAAGCGGGTGGCTATTGCGGAGCAGACCACCATTCCGCAGCCGGGCAAACTGGTGGAGCGGGAATTGACCCGCGTGATTTCCGCCGGAACCCTGGCGGATATGAATTTGCTGGATTCCTCCCGCCATAATTACATTGTGGCGTTGTACAGGGACAAGAAGCGCTTCGGCCTGGCATGCGTGGACCATACCACGGGGGAATTTTCCGTGGCCCAGTTCGAACACATGGATTTGCTTCTGGACGAGCTGTCCCGCATCAATCCCTCCGAACTCCTGGTCAGCGACGAGCAGACGGACTGCTTCCCCGGAACCCACCCCACGCTTTATTACGACGGATATACTTTTCTGCCTTCCACGGCCATTCCCAATTTGCTGAGCCATTTCCGGGTGCATTCCCTGGACGGCTTCGGCTGCGGGGAGATGACTGCCGCCCTGGGTGCGTCCGGCGCGGTGCTCCATTATCTGAGCTACCAGCTCCGCCGCCCTACGGACCATTTGCGCCGCATTTCCGTGCGCGCCACGGAGAACGCCGTGCTGATTGACCAGGCCAGCCAGAGGAATCTGGATCTGGTGGATTCCCGCGGCGGCGTGAAGCTTTCCCTGCTGGGAACCCTGGACAGGACAAGCACCCCCATGGGCGCGCGCAAACTCCGGGACTGGCTGCTCCACCCCTGTGCGATCTGGAAAGCTTCTGGCGAGGCAGGAGGTGATCGCCGTTCTGCTGCAGGAGCCCTACCTGATGAGCAAGCTGAGGGAGAGCCTGAAGAATGTGCGGGACATGGAGCGGCTGACGGGGCGCATTTCCCAGGGCGCCGGGAATGCCCGCGACCTTCAGGCGCTGGCTTCCTCCCTGTCGCGCATCCCCGCGCTCAGGGCTGATTTGGAATCCCTGCCCGGCGGCGGGGAGATGCTGGAGAGCATCCGTTCCCGCATGGGCTGTTTTGATGAGCTGGTGGATTTGCTCCAGCGCGCCCTGGTGGAGGAACCGCCCGTGACCATCAAGGAGGGCGGCATCATCAGGAAGGGTATCACGCCGGTCTGGATGAATTGCGGCTGGCTTCCCGCGACGGGAAGGAGTGGCTGGCACGGCTGCAGGAGAAGGAGCGCAAGCGCACGGGAATTGATTCCCTGAAAATTCGCTTTAATAACGTCTTCGGTTATTACATTGAAGTAACGAAGAGCCATTACGATAAAGTGCCCCCGGATTACCAGCGCAAGCAGACGCTGGTGAACGCGGAGCGCTTTATTACCCCGGAGCTCAAGCAGATGGAGAATACCATCCTGGGGGCGGACGAGCGTTCCCGCCAGGTGGAGTATGAGCAGTTCCTCCTGTTGCGTGAGGAAGTGGGCCGCCACATTGACGATATCCAGATGACGGCGGACGCCATGGCGGATCTGGACGTGCTGCTGGGACTGGCGGAGGGCGCGCAGCAGTACCGGTACTGTCGCCCCGTTCTGGACAATTCCATGACCCTGCGCATTGTCAATGGCCGCCATCCCGTTATTGAGCAGAATGTTTCCGGCGATGTGTTCGTTCCCAACGACGCTTTTCTGGAACCGGAGGAAAACCGCCTTATTCTGCTGACCGGGCCCAATATGGCGGGCAAGAGCACCTATATCCGCCAGGTGGCCCTGATTACGCTGATGGCCCAGATTGAGCGTATGTGACGGCGGAAGCCGCCCACATCGGTTTGGTGGACCGCATTTTCTGCCGCGTGGGAGCCAGCGACGACCTGGCGCGCGGCCAGTCCACCTTTATGGTGGAGATGAGCGAAACTTCCTGATTCTGAATAACGCTACGGAGCGCTCCCTGATTATTCTGGATGAAATCGGGCGGGGCACGGCCACCTTTGACGGTCTTTCCATCGCCTGGGCCGTGGCGGAATACCTGCATGACGAGCTGAAGTCCCGCACCCTGTTCGCTACGCATTATCATGAGCTGACGGATTTGGCCAATTCCAGGCAGGGCGTGCAGAATTACAATGTGGCCGTGCGGGAGTGGAAGGAGGAAATCGTGTTTCTGCGCAAGATTGTGCCGGGAGCGGCGGACAAGTCCTACGGCATTCAGGTGGCCCGACTGGCCGGCATGCCTGCCGTCATTGTGGACCGCGCCAAGGCCATCCTGTCCCATCTGGAGATGAATTCTACGCGCCCCCGGAGAAGGGGCGCTCCCGGCTGGCGGAACCGAGAGCCAAGAATACGGACATGGACGATGATATGCCTGTCGGGGAATATGCTCAGCTGGAGTTGTTCTGATATGCCTCCGCTTTCGGATACAATCGGCGGCCTGCGTTTCGCCGCCATTGATTTTGAATCCGCCGGCGCGGCCCGGGGGGAGACGGACCAGCCCGTCCAGATAGGCATAGCCGCATGTTCCCGCCTGGAGGACGAACCTGAGTTGTGGACTTCCTATATTGCGGTGGAGAAGCCGGTTTTATGGTCCGCCTCCCAGGTGCACGGCATTACTACGGAGATGCTGGCGGATGCCCCGTCTTTTCCTTCCCTGTGGCCGGAGATACGTTCCCGGTTGGGGCAGGCCGTGGTGGTGGGGCATAATCCGGCTACGGAACGGAAGTTCCTGCGGCGGTTTCAGGCCACGGCTTCGGTCCGTGGCTGGATACGCTGGCTTTGGGCAGGATGTGCGTCCCCGGTCTGGAGGATTATTCCCTGTCTTCTTTGTGCGGCGCCCTGGGGTTGACCTGTTCCGTGGAGGCGTTGCTTCCTGCGCGCCGCTGGCATGACGCTTTGTATGATGCGCTGGCAAGCCTGCTGATTGTCCGTTTTCTGGTAAAGGAATTGAATTTGTCCGGCCAGCCCCTGGAGGTATTGGGCAAGGCGGTGAGAACATGATTTTCCCGGCAGGGGAAAGAATGCTTTTCCGGGCCGCGTATTCGGAAAAAGATGAATGCTTCTGTTTTCTCTGCCGTTTTTTATTGCTCTCCTTTGCTTCTTCTGCCGTGTATGCGGCTCCTGCTGATGAGGCTCCGGATCCGCCCGATGTTCCCAAACTGAATACCCAGCCGTGGGTTCCGGCCCGTTACAGGGCGGTTCGGGAAAATTTTGGGGAAGGAATGCGGCATTCTGTTCGTGGGGGATTCCATTACGGAATGCTGGGAACGGGAAGGTGCCGCGCTGTGGAAGAGGCTGTTCGTGCCGATGAAGGCGGTCAACTTCGGAGTGAGCTGGGACAGGACGGACAGCATGCTGTGGCGCATGGAAGATACGGGACTGGCGGTCAGGACTTCTCCGCGCTATTGCATTTTACTGGCCGGGACGAATAATATCGGCCGCTGGAAGGGGAGGCAAGCCGCGGCGCAGACGGTGAAGGGCATCCGGGAGATAGCCGTACGCCTGTTGAAGAAGTTTCCGGAGACCCGTTTGATCCTGATGGAGGTGACTCCCTACGGCTCCGATCCCGGCAGCCCGTTGCGCAGGAGGCAGGAGGAGATTAACCGTTTACTGCGCAGGCTTGAGCTTCCGAGGACCACTATTTTGTCCATTAACGGTAGCCTGCTGAAGCCGGACGGGACGTTCAGGGAGGGCATGTTCAGGGATCATGTCCATTTAACGGAGAAGGGTTATCAGGCATGGGCGGACGCGTTGCTGCCGCTGTTGAACGGGGAAGGGTAAGTTTTCTCCGTTTCCTGCTGCCCGGCATGGCCTGGGGGGAGGGCGGCGGATTGCCGTCCGCATGACAAGACGTCCTAGCGTTCCATTTCCTTTTCCAGGAATTCCCAGCAGGTAGGCCGGGGACAGGAGTTCCCTGGTGACGACGGGTTTTCTGCCGGGAAGATACAGGGCATTGACGGGGGAACGGCCGTGCGCCCCAGGTTTTTAAGTTCCTGGTCAATGGCGGGGTTCGTGCGGGTCTTGTCCGCCTTCATCATGACGATGCCATATTTTTTGAAAGCGGCCAGCACTTCATCCGTATAGGAGGCCTTGTTGACCTGGCAGGTGGAGCACCAGCGGGCCGTAAAGTCCACATAAACGGGTTTCCCTCCGTCCAGGGCGGCCTGCATGGCTTCCGGGCTCCAGGGTATCAGATGTTTCCTTCCTCCTGGAGGGAGGGCGCTGCGGCAGCGGAGGACTCCGCCGCCCCGGGAGCGGAACCGCGGCCGAACCAGGCTGCTCCTTCCGGCGGAAGCATGTAGTACAAGCCGGCCAGCAGGAAGATTACGGAGAAGATGCCTCCCGTGATGCGGGACTTTCTGCTGCGGTACATGGGGCACCATCTGCCGTATACCCAAAAGGCCATGGAAAACAGCACCAGCCCGAAGAAGAGGAACAGGATGTCCTGAGGATGGTTTTCAGCATCAAAGAAGGCTATGTAAATCCAGAGGAAGTAGACGGCGGTGCCGAACATCAGGAAGGACATGGCCTGCTTGAAGGATTCCATCCATGCGCCGGGTTTGGGCAGGTATCTGGTCAGGACGGGAAAGGCGCCCAGAATGATGTAGGGAAGGGACATTCCAAGCCCCATCATGGTCAGGCAGAGTACGATGCCCAGAGGCGGCTGGAGCATGGCCGCGCCGATAGCCTGGCCCAGGAACGGAGCGCTGCACGGGGTGGAGATGACCGTAGCCAGGGCGCCGGACCAGAAGGAGCCGGCATAACCCTTCCGGTGCTGGAGGTCGTTGCCCATGGTCGTGGCTTTGACGCCTATTTCAAAGACGCCGAACATGCTCAGCCCCATGGCGAGCATCAGGCCCAGCAGACAGAAATTCACCCAGGGGTTTTCAAACCAGAACGCCCAGTTGACAACGCCCTCCGCGCCGCGGCCCAGCCAGAAGTCTCCGCTGAATACGCCGGGGCCGGCTGGGGCGCTCCAGTCAAACATGTTCGCTTTCAGCGCAATCAGAATGGCAGTAATGATCCAGAAAGAAATCAGGATGCCCAGTACGAAGGTAAGGGAGTGGGCCAGGACTTTTTTCCGTTCCCCCCCTCCTAACTGGACGAATCCCATAATCTTGAGGCCGATTACCGGGAAGACACACGGCATGACATTGAGGATGATGCCGCCGATGAACATGAAGAACATGATTTCCCCCAGGCCCATCAGCGGAGGAGCGGGGATGGAAGCGGAAGATTCCGGGGCGGATTCCGTTCCGGCGGCTGTTGCCTGGGATTCCCCGGAGAAGGGGCGGTCGTCCGCGGTGATGATGATGCCTTCCTGCCGGCGCGCAGGATGCCGGAAAGGCTGGTCAGAGGTTTCCCTTTGTCCGCGTCCGGCAGGTTGTTGGGATAAAGGCCGTCCGTGGTGTCATTGAATTGCATGGACAGCTCATAATTGAGTCATCCAGTTTTTTGAAGGTTTGGGGAGTGGTAGGGTTGATTTCCCCTGATTGCAGAAAAAATAGACGGAATCCTGCGGAACGGGGCGTCCGTTCGTCCTGAGGTGCAGGGTGACGGTTTTTCCTTCCTGGGAAATCCGGGCCTTCAGCCCTTCCGCCCAGTCGGGGGCGGCAAGCCCTGCCATGTTCCCGGTCAATTCCGCCGCGTCGGGGGCGGCCTGTCCGTCTCCGCGTTTCAGCGTCACGCTGAAGTCTTTGGTCTCCGGTGCGGCGCATTGTTCCGCGCACATTTGCCACGTCATGGTGGTGGTGAACATCGCTTCCGGGGGCATCCTTTCCGGAGTTACCCGAACGCCATTTTAGCCTTCCCGCTGTATCCGTAAAATCCACAAGCCCTTTCCCCAGTTCCGGGATTTGCCAGAAGGGCCTTCCACCCGGAAGCCGGGCACAGGCTGGAAGGCGGCTTCCATGGGAAGTCCCACGGTTCCCGGATTTTTGTAGTAAACGTGCCAGTGGTCCGGCAGCGCCAGCTCCGTCACGATGACGAAGGAGGCTTCTCCATAGGAGGTGACAGTGGCCTTGGAGGAACCGGATGTCTGGGGCGGACCAAAGTTTCCCGCTTCCCGAAGCTCATTCCTCCGAAGTCCTGGGCCTCCCCCGTGCTGAAACACCCGGCGATCATGCCCAGGCAGCCGACGGCTGCTTTCAAAAAGTTTCTCATAGCAAAGGCGGTTACCATAAAGAACGGGGGGATTCAATGTTTGTGTGTTGCATGGCGGGGAGCCTTGTATAAAATAAGGCCATGGTAAAAACTAAAACGACGTACGAGGGCGGCCTCCATTGTTCCATGGTTCATGAACCTTCCGGGGCCACGCTTTCCACGGATGCCCCCGTGGACAACAACGGCAAGGGTGAGTCCTTTTCCCCAACGGACCTGGTAGGAGCGGCGCTTGCCGGCTGCATGAGCACGATCATGGGTATTGTTGCCGAACGTAAGGGGATTCATCTGGAAGGCATGACGGTGGAAGTGGCCAAGCATATGAATGCGGATCCCCGCCGTATCGGCAAGCTGGAAGTCGTCATTACCGTTCCTCTTCCGTCCGATTATCCGGACAGGAAGCTGCTGGAACAGGCTGCTCTGAGCTGTCCGGTCAAGCACAGCCTGCACCCTGATATTGAAATACCCATTACCTGGAAATGGGTTGGCTGATCGCTTCCGTGTTTTTCTTGAGACCGCCTGTGAAAACAGGCGGTTTTTTTGTGATGTTAAAAATGTTGGAAAAATGAAATAATAGTTGAGTATACTTGACTTATAGTTTTATGTTGTGCATTTTTCCGGGGATGAAAAAAAGTTGTTCCCTGTCTTGTTGCTGATTCCTGTGACGGTGTGCGGATTGTTGTCCGGATGCGGAGGAGGGTCGGGAAAGTCTGGAGATGACGGGAACACTTCCCTGAGCGGACAGCAGGTAAGCCTGTTTGAGGAGGAAGCATCTTATTCCAGCTCCAGTTCAGCGGGCAGGACGTGGATGTTATCAGAATGGATACAAGAGCCGTGTACGACGGGGTTTATACGTACCGGTTTAATAGCGGGAGAATGCCGGCGTATTGAATATTGCTCCGGCTGCCAACAGCAGCTCCGCCTGTACCATGGCGAATGTGAACATTGCCTTTGACGACGCCGGGCGGAATGCGGGCGTCATTACTTCGGGCACCATTACGGAAACCGGGCTTGATTTGGATCCTGCCATTGACGGCGTTCCCCGCCCCATGGCCGGTTGGACATGCCGTGTGCACCGGGATTGATTTTCCGGGCATCAGCTGTCCAGGACAAGGGGAAGTGTCGGCTGAGCGGATAGTCCGTAACCTGGCTCAGTTCCACGCCGTAAAGGCTGGCGATGGCAGGAGCTTCGGATTTGTCATAAGGCTCACAGTAATAAATGGTCTTTACGCCATGGGCGCACAGCGCCTGCATGCATGAAGTACAGGGCATCGTAGTGCATGCCACCACCTTGGCTTCCCCCTCCGGAACAGGCTGCACAGGTTGATTTCCGCATGCAGCATGTATTTCTGGCGTTCTTCCCGGCTGGCCCAGAAGGTGTCCTGAGCCTTGAATCCGGGATACAGTCCGTTGTAAGCGGTGCCGATGACGCGGTTGTCCGCATCCAGGGCGGCGGCCCCACCTTGCGGTACGGGGCCTCCGACCGCAGGGCTGCCGCGTGCGCCAGCGTCATTACATACTGCGGGATGGGAAGGCGGGTTGACGAGGAGTTATTGTTCATGGTTGGAAGACTGGAGTTCCGCCAGGAAGCCCGACTCGTCCAGGTACAGGTTGGGCGGCAGGGAATAAGGGGTGGAGAGGGTGGCCCCGGCGATGACGTTGGAAAGAGGGGGGATTCTGGTAAAAGCCCGGGAGAAGGCGTCCTCGCGTTCTGGCCCGCATGCCGAGCTGCACGGTGCCGTCATCCAGCTTGAAGACGCTCCTTTTCATGGACATGGCCAGAATGATGCCGCGGTCCGTGGCGAAGCAGGGCCGCCAGCCGATGTTGGGGAGAACCAGGTCGCCCGAGCCGCTGAAGTCATAAAACGGCGTGCGCGTATTTGGAACCAGGCTGTAGAGCCTGCGGCGCAGGAAATCGGAACCGGCTATCTGCCTGATGCCCTCCGGCATGCTGTGGTCTCCGTCGCTGATGAGGTACACGGGGGTGCTGGTGAGGATGGGCCACAGGACGGCGGCCACCGTTTCGTGGACCTCTTCGCGTCCTATGCTGGTGAGCAGCAATTCCCGGGGCTGGAGGGAGTTCACCCGTTCCAGCTGCTGGGCGTTCATCCAGAAGTCGCACAGGCGGCTTTGGGAGCGGGTGCTGTCCAGCAGGGTGGACAGCCATTTTCTGAGTTCCGGATGCTCTGCTTCCACGGTATCGTTCATCAGGCATTCCGCTATTTCATACCCGGAGAGCCGCGCGTTTTTAGAGAAGACCAGCGGCTTGTGGGCGATGCGCTCCAGATGGTTCAGGATGGCATCCCCTGCCGATGCTGGCTGCAATTTCTAGGCATGTGGAGGATAGCTCCCGAAGCGTGTTGATGACCATGCGGGATTGACGGCGTCAGGCTCAATGGGCTCTCCGATGGCGGCGGTGAAACGGTAGGGAACGCGGAGAGGCGCCTTGGAGAAGAAGCGGTTGCCTGAGAGAGAGATGCTGCCCCCCATAGTTCGTCCATGTAAATGGGCACGATGGGGCAGCGCGATTTTTTCGCCAGCATTTCCAGCCCCGGGCGCGCGGCGCACAGGGTTCCCGTGCGGGTGAGCTGGCCTTCCGGGAAGATGCAGATGACTTCTCCGGCCTTCAGGGCCTGGATGGCCTTTGGACAGGATTCCTGCGGATTACGGGAGGAAATGGGCAGGCAGTTGAAGAGTTCCAGAATCCAGCCGAGCCAGCGGATGGCTACGAATCCTCCGCCACGATAAATCGGATGGGGCGCGGGCAGATGAGAGAAAGGAACAGCGCATCCCCCGTAGGTGACATGGTTGGAGACGATAACGGCCCCGCCGTCTTCCGGGATGCGGTCCTGGTGGATGATGCGGGAGCGGTAGACAATCCTCATGATCCAGAGGCCCATCATGCGGATGAATTCACGGGGAATAAGCCGGAAGGCCACAATGGTAATGACCACGCCCAGGGCGGCCAGCACCCAGAATTGGTTCTGGATGGAGAAGATATTCCTGAGCATGAGCTGAAGCCGACGGCCACCAGCCCCATCAGGCAGTCCATCAGGTTGCCGGCGGCGATGACGGTGCTGCGGTTGGAGGGGTCGCAGTTGTCCTGAAGGTGGGCGTTTAACGGCACCAGATACGCGGCGGCGAAAGCTCCGGTGATGCCGAACCCGATGTTGCTGGGGAGGGAGCCGGGTGCGAAGAAGGACATGAATATGCACCCGATAGTGAAGCCGATCGCGCCCAGGGGAATGAGCCCCAGTTCAATTTTTTACGGCAGATGATGGAGGCGATGACGCCGCCTACCACCGTGCCGCCGCTGAGCCATGCCATGAGAATGGCCGCGGACATGCTGAATCCGGTACCGTCAATGGGGTGTTCCTGGGCGATTTGAGGGAGATGAGCATCAGGGCGCCGGCCAGGAACCAGAAGTAGGACACGCCGATTTCGCTGAGCCTCAAGTCCCGCTGGCTCCAGAGATACTTGAGCTGCACGAAATGTTCGTAAAAGAGCTTCCATTCGAATTCCCTGGTCTGGTTGGCCGGATACCGCGGGAGGTAAAGGGACGCAATGGCTACGGGAACGGCGATGCAGGTGAGGATGAATGTGGGGAAAGCGGCTGCTTCCCAGCCGTCGTTGGAGGAGACTTGCAGGATGTCGAACCAGGCGAAGATGCCTATCTGGGCCGCCAGCATGGACAGGATGAGGCTCATCTCCATCAGCCCCTGAAGCGTAGCCCAGCTGCCGGGAGCCTACCATGTCCTTGACCACTCCCTTTTGGCCGGGCTCAGGATGGTCGCCTGGACGGAGAAGACGCAGAACCAGAAAACGGCCATTTCAATGTTTTCGTATTTGTAGCACAGAAGCATGGCTCCCAGCACCAGGATCGGGAGGAAAGACATGAATTGAATGATGCGGGCCTTGCAGAAACAGTCCGCCAGCCATCCGACGAAAGGGGAGAACAGAATGTAGGGCAGAACAAAGATGCAGGCCAGAATGTACTGGAGGGAGTTGACCCAGGAATCCGGCCCGTATGCGGCGTTGGTGGAAGCCAGCCAGACGCCCAGCGGAATCAGCAGGAACTGGGCGGCTTTTTCATTGAAAGCGTTCTGGGCTTGAATGAGAATCAGGGAATAAAATCCCTCCATTCCTTTTTTTGAGGGCATTTTTTCTTAGATGTCTGTACGTCATCCATGTGGGGCGGATTGTAGCAGATCATGGGGTGTAGGGAAGGATAATCTGTTCCCGTACAGGCGTGTTCCCGGGAGGAGGGGGAACCGTTTTTTCCGGTTTTTTGAAGGGGCGGGCAGAGGATGTCCCGGAGGCCGGCGCGGCATGTCCGGCAGCTTTGCCCGCGTGCGGGAGCGGATGCCGGAGATTCCTTTGTCATGAAGAGGTTCGGCAAACAGGCTTTATGGTTGACATGAGGTTGCGGGGCCGTAGGATGCTGGCAGAAAGCTATCACCCGAAGAGAGATTATATGAATACTTCCCCGACGATAGGCGTGCTGCTGGCCGCAGGTGCGATTCTTCTGCCTTCCTGTGAAACGGAGCGCGTGAATGAACGCCCCATCGGCATTTATCCTACGGAAAATGTCTATCCGTCCGGCGCTGTGGGCGCCCAGGGCGATAGCCTGCTGAATGATATTCAGCGTGAAAATTCTCTGGATCCGATGGCCGGGCAGAATTCCGGTTTTAACCCGACCCCGCCCGACCAATTCCGGGACCATCGGCAATATGGTGGGAGGGGCCAATAATATCACGCCTCCGGCTCCCGTTGTGCCCAAGCCCGTCGTTCCTAATCCCGTGAGTGGTTCCGCCGGTTCCGGCATTGCCGCCCCAGGCCAGTAGAACCTCCCGCTTCTTCTTCCGTACCGGTGGCGTGGCCTACGGCGGATCCCACGGTGGTGGTCAGCCCGTATGACCGCACCAAGAAGATCAAGATTTTGAACAGGAGCACCAATAAGCCGTATCCCTCCGGGACGGTATTGCGGGACACCAACTTCCCCAACGAGATTAAGAAGTTCCGCGTGCCCCTGATGCGGCCGCCGCAACGAGATCATGCCGCGCCCCTGAACATGCCGATGTTCCGGGGCGCTGATGTATTCCCCTGTAAATCCATGAGAGAATATTCCAGAAAGCAGCTTTTTTCTCCTCCGTCGCCATTCTCGGCCCCGGCCTTCTGGGCGGGTCCCTGGCGCTGGCCGTCAGGAAGCAGTTGCCGCATGTGCACGTGAGCTTGTGGGGCAGGAGGGAAGAACCATTGGAATATGCCCGTTCTTCCGGAGCCGCCCATACCGCTTCCACCCGGATGGAGGAGGTGGTGGAAGGGGCGGATTTGGTTGTGCTGGCTACCCCGGTTGGCGTGATGCCCCGCCTTGTTTCCGACATGCTTCCTTTATTGAAACCGGGAGTACTGGTAACGGATGTGGGTTCCGTGAAGGGGTGTGTTCACCAGGCCGTGGGCTCCGTGCTGAAGAAAGCCGGCGTGGCGTTTATCGGCTCCCATCCCATGGCCGGTTCCGAAAAGCAGGGTATGGAACATGCTTCCGGGGACCTCTTCCGGGATGCGACCTGCATCCTGACGAATGACGAGCATGTGCATGAAGATGTGCTGCTGTTGCTCCAGCGGTTCTGGGAGCGCGTGGGCTGCCACTGCATCCGCATGAAAGCGGCGGACCATGATTCTTCCGTAGCCCGCATTTCCCATATACCGCATGCCTTGTCCGCCCTGTGCGTCCACACCGCTCTGGACGGTGGGGATACAAAGCTGCTGGGGCTGGTATCCGCCGGAGGTTTCCGCGATACCACCCGCGTTTCCATGGGGGAACCGTCCATGTGGGCTGAAATTCTGGCGGAAAATGCCCCTGCTGTTCTGGAGCGTCTGGATGAAGCCCTGTCCCAGCTGGGACAAGTGAGGAATTGGCTGGCCGCAGGGGATAAGGAGGCATTGCGGAAATGGCTGAAGGCCGCGGCGGAGAGCCGGGCGCAGGCGTTGGGTTTGTGAAAGGGCGGGGCCGTTCTGCCATCAGATGCGCTTTTGCCGGAAGGAAAAGGAACGGTCTGTTATCAAATTGTTAACAAACGGGAATGGACGGTTCTTTGTTCCGTCCTATACTTGCCCCTATGCGTTTATCCAACATGAATACCCCCCGCCATCGCCGCCAGGGGCGCGGCCTGCACCGTGCTGCCGCCATTGGGAGCCTGCTTGTTCTCGGACAATCTGCCTATGCCGAGACAAAGGCCGCCGCCGCAGAGGAAGGCGTGCAGGAAATGCCGGAACGCGTGATGACCATCCGTTCCAGGTCCTGCGGGCGGAAACGGTCAGTTCCGCTACTCTCACGAACATGAAGACGGAGGAAGTTCCGCAAACGGTAAACGTCATTACAAGGGACCTGATGGATTCCAAGGGGTCCGATTCCCTGGTGGAAGCGCTGCGTATGGATTCCTCCGTCAATACGGGTGGGGACATGCTTTTGTCCCGTACGGCGGACCAGTACACCATCCGCGGCTTTGCCGGCAGTGATGTTCAGATCGGCAATATGCCCCTCCCGCGAGGCATGGGGTATGGCATGGATACGTCCCTGATAGAAAATATTGAGATTGTCAAAGGCCCCATCGGTTCCATTTCCGGCGGTCAGACCAGTACGCTCGGGGCATACGGCGCCGGCGGTTCCATCAACCTGATCCTGAAGGAGCCTGATTTCCTGGAACGGACGGAGTTGACGGCTTACGCCCGCCTTTCCCATCACGGGCAGAAATACCGCGCAACGATTGACGATACCCGGTACAGGGGATGAAACGAATGGATTTGCCCTGCGCACGGTGGTAGCCGCCGAGTATGAACGCCCGTTCTGGCTGAGCAACGGAGCCAACGGAGGCCAGAAGTACACGGTGTCCCCCATTTTCCGCTGGCAGCATGATTCCCGCACCAAGACGGTGCTGACAACCAGTTTCCAGTATCAAGAATTCTCCGACGACCATGGGCATCCCTGTGCTGGGCGGCCATTTTGTGGGGCCGTATGACGCCTGGTACGGTTCTCCGAGCGGAAGGCTTAATTCCAAATCCCTGCTGGCGATGCTGGATTTCGAACGCAAGCTGGAAAAGATATGGACGATCCGCATTGGCGGCGGTATTGGGTACAGCGATGTGGACTATAATGTCTGGGGCATTTCCTCTTCCGCTGGGAGAGGAACCAGCACGGCGGATTATTACAACCAGATGATTGCTTCCGGAAAGGCCAAATATGAAGCCGCCTGGAGCGACGAGTGGAATATCAACTGGAATTTTTATTCCAACGCACTGGCGGAATTTAAGACCGGGCAGGTGAAGCATGAAGCCCTGATGGGCGTTTCTTACACGGGGAGCAGCACTTATGGAGACGGTTCCAGCCTGGTGACAAACGCCACCGCAAACACGAACGGCTATTTTTTCCCTGTACAATCCTCCTCCTTTTTTCCCCTGCAGGGCGCGATTATTCCGGCGCCAATGCGACGGATACCGTGGTGCAGAGGGCTGGTTTTCTGCTGCAGGATGTCCTCAGTTATGGACAGTGGCGTTTTCTGGCCGGCGTTCGCGGTGACGCGCATTTCAGCCTGGATAATAATTATGCGTTTGCATGGAGCCCCCGCTTCGGAATTACCCGCATGTTCGGCGAGCGCGTAGCGTTGTTCGCCAATGCAGCCCGTACGTCCGCCCCCAACTTCGGGTATCTGGATGAAAACGGGAAGGAATTGACCGATTCCTGGCGTACGGACCAGATGGAATCGGGTTCCGGTCAGCCCGGTTGATAAGGTGTGGTTTTCCGCTTCCTGGTTTGACATCATCCAGAATAATACGCCTGTTGCCATAGACGGATATACCAATCGGTACTATTCGGACGGCTCCAAGAGGGCGGAAGGCGTGGAACTTTCCCTGAACGGGGAAATAACCAAGAATTGGAGTTCCTATCTTTCCTACACCTACACCCGCACCAAGAACCGGACCACCGGGGAAGTGTATCCCACGATTGCTCCGAATGCTCTGGCCCTCTGGCAGAAGTACCGCATTGACGGAGGGTTGCTGAACGGTACGGTGCTGGGCCTGGGCTACCGCTGCAAGGATTCCTACTACGCTACGTTCCGGGGCGCAAAAATTGCGGACAACTACACCATCCCCTCCTATAGCGTATTCGACTTTACGGTGGAAATCCCCTGCCGGAATCCAAATGGCTGAAAGATGCCACGCTGAGGCTGGCTGTGTATAATATCTTCGATAAAAAGTACGTGCAGTCCACCCGCCATGCCGTGCAGTGCACGGTGGGAGAGCCGCGCACGTTTGAAGTAGGCCTGAAGACCACGTTTTTAACCTTGCGTTTCCGCCATGAGTTCCCCGTCATTTCCGTCAGCCATCTCAAGCGCGGTTTCAAATCCGGTTCCGGGAGTATAACTGTGCTGAAAGATATCAGCCTTACCGTGAACCGGGGAGAGTTCGTCGCCGTGATGGGCGCAAGCGGCTCCGGAAAAAGTTCGCTGCTGAACGTGCTGGGAGGGCTGCTGGCTCCGGATTCCGGCACGGTGACGGTGGATGGGATGGATCTCGGTTCCATGTCGGATGCCTCCCTGACGGTGTACCGGCGGGACCGTGTAGGGTTCATTTTCCAGATGTTTAACCTGGTGGGCACCTTGAACGTGGAGGAAAACATTCTGTTGCCGTCCCTGGCGGGAGGCAGGAGGGTGGCCCCCGCCGCCCTGGACGCCATGATTGAAAAGGTTGGACTGTCTCACCGTCGGCATGCCATGCCGGATACGCTCAGCGGCGGGGAGCAGCAGCGCGCAGCGATTGCCCGTGCATTGGTTTCCGGTCCCGCTCTGGTGCTGGCGGATGAGCCTACGGGCAACCTGGATTCTGAAAATACCCGGCTTATGGGAGATTTGTTCCGGGATTTGCATCGTGCGCAAGGTTGTGCTTTTGTCCTGGTGACGCATGCGCCGGACGTAGCCATGTGGGCGGATCGTGTAGTCGTACTCAAGGACGGCAGTATTGTGGACGACAGATCCACAGCGGAATTTGCCGGTCCTGCGGAATTGTCCTCCTTCTGTGAACGTACGCTGAATGATGTCTTATGACGTTGATGTTCAAACTGATTTGGAGGGATCTGCGCGCCAACCCCGGCCGGATGGCTGTCAGCGTGTTCGCCATCCTTGTCTCCGTCAGCCTCATTGTATGGATGATGGGGAGCTATGATACGCTGGTCAGGGAGTTTGACAATGATGCGGAGGCCTATATGGGGAATTATGACCTCTGCCTGGTGCCGGAGTCTCCCAAAGGGCCCCTTCCTCCCGGACAGTACCCGCAGTTCCGTGACCCGGAGCTGCCCGCCCGTCTGGCCGCCTCTCCCTTGTAGAGACGGTGAACGCCGCGTGCCAGGTGCCGCGCCTCCAAATCGGCTGCGGAAATGAGCGGGGCAGCTTTGACGAGCAGACGCGCGACCGCATGGGAATTCCTCCCCAGAGCCCCATCCTGGTGGGAAACCATGCTGTGGAGTGTCCTTATGAGTTGAAAGAGGGAGTTTGGCCGGATATGGCTTCCTCCTCAGCCATGGAGGGGGTGCTAGGCAGCGGAAGCGCCAAATATTTCAGCGCGGGAGTGGGGACTGTCATGAACGTGCGCGTGGGAACGCATGTGTACGACGTAAAGATTGTGGGCATCGTCAAGCAGGCCAAGGCCACCCCCGGCGTCATTATGGGGCCGGGTGGCATGTCCGGCCCGGTTTTTTCCTCCCCTTTTTGTGCCCGTGAAGGTATGCGAGAAAATTACGGGGCAGCCTTTTGCCCCCAATTTGATTTACGTGCAGCTCAAGGAAGGGGTGGACAAAAAAGGAATTTTACTGAGAATTTCCGGCAGGAGCTGGTCCAGGCTTCCGCTGCGGTAGCGGATACGGATTCCATCATCCGGCGGCTTTCCAGCGATCGGTCCGTCCGTTCACAGAAGGATAGCGCGGAAATGTCTGTCTGGCTTGTCCTGTTTTCCTGTATTTTCATTATTTTCACAACGCTGAGCATTGGCGTCAGCGAACGTGCCCGCAGACTGGCCCTGATGCGTGCTCTGGGGCTGGGGCGCATGCAAATTGCACTGCTGATTGCAGGAGAGGGGATTTTTCTGTGCATTCCGGCATTGCTGGGAGGGCTGGCCGCAGGCTTTTTCCTGGTGTACCTGCTGGAGGAAGGCTATGCCTCTGTACCCGTGCTGCCCTGGTCCAAAGTATTAACCGCCGCCGTATGCGCTGTGGGCGGGGCCTTGCTGGCTTCCATCATTCCTGCGTGGCGCGCTTCCCGCCAGTCTCCGCTGGAAGCGGCCGTTCCTTCCTCCGGATTCATCGGGAAGGTGAGCCGTGTTCCTGTGTGGTCTGTCGTGGCGGGCCTCGCATGCGTGTGTCTTCAGCCTGCGGCCCTGCTGTTGCCGGGCCTGGAGGTAGAAACGCGCAAATGGATATTTTTCTGGCTGGGTTACCCCGGTCTGGTAGCCGGTGCGCTGTTTCTGGCCCCCACCTTCGTGCGCGTGACGGAGTGGACCGGGGCATGGATTACCGGATTTCTGCTGCACGTTCCGCATTCTTTCCTGAAAATGCAGCTCAGCCGCAACCTCAGCCGTTCCGTGGGAACTGCCGTATCCATGTCTGTGGGCCTCTCTCTTTTTTGTGGGGGTGCAGACATGGGGCTATTCCATGCTGGTTCCTTTTTCCCCGGATACGTCAACACCCGGAACTCTGGTTTCCTTCCTGCATACGGAGTTCAAATCTGCGGATGTTCCGGAGCTGATGGCGCGCCCCAGCCTGCGGAATTCCCTGAATGTATCCCATCTACGTGGATGAACCGGATATTGCTCCGGCACAGATGAAAAGCCCCGGTTTTCCGGGATGCGCAACCGTTCCATCGTACTGGCCGGCATTCCCGTGGCGGAGATGGCCGGGGGAGCCATCCGCTGTTCAACCCCGTGTTTGTTTCCGGAAATCCGCAGGAGGCTTATGCCATGCTGGAATCCACCCGTTCTCTCCTGATTCCGGATACGTTTGCACGGACGGTGGGGTTGAAGGTCGGGGATGACTTGATGCTGGTTAATCCGTCTTCCCGGGAACTCCGTTCCGGAAATGAGCCCTCTGCCGGTATTCGCGGCCGGGGCAGGGGGGCCGCCGTACGGGGAGAACCCTGGAAGGTGGCGGGAATAGTTTCCTTCCCCGGCTGGCATTGGTTGACCAAGACCAGCGGAATGCGCGTGCGCCGCGGGGGTTTTGTTGCCGCTTTGGCGATTGCCGATGAACGCTGGCTCAAAGAGGAATACGCTCATCAGGGATTCCAGTTTATCTGGGGGATACTGCTCCGGGGATCAGCAATGTGGAACTTCAGAACGACCTGGGGAATACGCCCTGATGAAAGTGCGGGGAGCAGGAAAACGGAGGGGAAGGCGCCAAGCCTCTGGTGAAGGCCCTGACCCGGGAAAGCCTGGGAGGAAGCGTTACCAGCCGCGGGGACGATGTGATTTTTACGATGAGCAAGCTTCCCATCATCATGATGGTGATCGCCGTTCTGGCTGTACTTAACACCGTGCTGGCTTCCGTTCAGTCCCGCCGCCGGGAATTCGGATTGATGCGTGCGGTGGGCGTGCCGGGCGGCATGGTGATGCGGATGCTCTGGGCGGAGACGCTGATGGTTTCCCTGTGCGCCGTTGTCATGAGTCTTGCGCTGGGAGTGCTTGGCGCCTGGTGCTCCATTCAGATTCTGGAATACGGTTACCACTTCGGCATCGTTACTCCTCCTGTCACAATGCCCTGGGCGCATCTGGCCTGTGCTGTGCTTCTGGTGTTTGTCCTCTCCTCCCTGGCGTGTCTTCTGCCTGCGTGGCGCATGAAGCATGCGTCCGTGACGGATTTGCTTTCCGTTCGCGAGGGGTAGGAGCATTCAGGATGTTCTTTATTGCAACATAGTTGATGATTGGATAAATAAAGGCATTAATCAATGCGTTGGCGCTGGGAACAGCCGGGCTGGAATTCTCCGGGAGAGGCGGGGAATATTGTTGCTTTGACTGCTTCTGTCCTGTTTTTTGCTGCCGGAGCAACAACGCGAAAACGTGTACGGGGAGCCTTCCCTGAATAGAAAATAAGTGCATGAAAAAGAAAATAGAAATCGCTTCCTGGCCTCGAAGGTCCCATTATGAGTATTTCCGGACGTTTGACTGCCCCATGTTTTCCATTACGTCCCCGGTCCGGGTGGATGCCCTGTACCGTTATGCGAAACGGGAGGGAGTTTCCTTTTTCATTTTGTGCCTGTTTGTGCTGCTGAAGGCGTTGAACAGGGTTCCCCAGCTGCGCCAGCGGGTGGAGGAAGGGGAGGTGTGGGAGTATGAGTCCGTGAATGCCCTGGTTCCGGTGCTGGCTGCAGATGGAGAATTCACTCAGATTTTAGTGGAATACCGGATGGGGCTGCCTGATTTTCTGGAACATGCCGTTCCCCTTGTGCAGGCGGCCAAACTTGCTCCCGCCCAGGCGAATCCGTGCCATAGGGCGGATATCGCCGTATTCAGCTGCCTGCCGTGGATTCCATTCACACAGGTGGCCAGCGCCTACAGGGTGTTCCGGGACCAATACTTTTCCCCTTATCCATTGGGGAAGGTGGAGGAGGATGTTTCCGGCAGGATGGTGATGCCCGTAGCCATTCAGGCGAACCATGTGCTGGTGGACGGAGGTGCATGTGGGCCGTTTTTACGGCATTCTGGAAGAATTGTGCGGAAATCAATTCAGTTAAAAGGATTTTCCTGTACGCAGCATTATCTGCGAGCAAACAGGAAAGGAAACTAAGCCAGACAGCCCGGACAGTTCTGGACTGAGTGCCCCGGAGATATTTCCACCAGCTCCGGTTCCCGGTCCGTGAGGCAGAGTGCCGGGTTTCCGAGGGTGTTCCTGGGGCGGAAGCTGCATCCGCATGGCTCCTGAGTCATGTTGGGAGGCAGTCCGGGAATGGTATAGAGGGGGGGCGCCTTTCGCATGCAGCCCGGGAATGGATTTCATCAGGGCTCTGGTGTAGGCATGCCGGGGATGTTCCAGTTCCTTCGCCGGGGCGCTTTCCACGATGCGGCCTGCATACATGACGTTGATGCGGTCCGCGTATTGGCGCACCACGCCGAGGTCATGTGTGATGAGGATGACGGAGGTGCCCATGTCCTGCTGAAGTTTTCTGATGAGATCCAGCACCTGCTTCTGGACAGTGACGTCAAGGGCGGTGGTGGGTTCATCCGCGATGAGTATTTCCGGCCTGGTGATGAGGGCCATGGCAATCATCTCGCGCTGGCGCATGCCGCCGGAGAATTGGTGGGGATATGCGTCCATGCGCTGTTCCGCATCCGGTATGCCTGCCAGAGCAAGCTGTTCCAGCGCGCGTACCCGCGCTTCCTTTTTGCCGGCCCCTTCGTGAATGACAAGGGGTTCCGCCACCTGCTCCCCGATGGTCAGGTACGGGTTGAGGGAGGTCATGGGGTCCTGGAAGATCATGGAGATGCGTTTGCCGCGGATGGCCCGGAGTTCCTTTTCCGGGCAACGGAGCAGATCCGTGCCGTCCAGCATGGCGGAACCGCTTTCAATGCGGCCCGGAGGCATCGGAATGAGCCCCATCATGGAGTAGCAGGTGACGGATTTTCCTGATCCGGATTCACCCACGATGCCAAGCGTTTCCCCGGGGCTACATCAGGACACGTTCCTTACCGCCCGGACAATGCCGGCCCCTGGTGTGGAAGGAGGCGCTGAGGTTCCTGACGGAGAGCATGCGGAGAAGGAGGGATGATCAGTCGTTGCGCACGCGTGAACGGGCGGAGAAGATGACCGGAATGCCGGGAGCGGGGTAGGCTTCCCTTATTTTGTTGCGCAGGTACTGGGAATAGCTGTCCGTGAGCAGGCTTTTGTCATTGACGAAAAGAACGTAGCGCGGGACGGGAATAGTATTGTACTTGGGGGTCCACCGCTGTGGTGGCGTAATATATTTTCAACCTTCTGGCAGAGCCGCTGGCGGCGCCGGGGGATTCATCTGCTGGGCAAGCTGGATCAGACGGTTGAGCTGGCCGGTAGTGGGCAGGTTATGGGATTCCCGGCGGATGCGCGTGATGACTTTGAAGATGATTTCCACGCCTTCCGCTTTTTTGGCGGAGGTGGCGATGAAAGGCGCGTAGCTGATGAAGAATAGTTCCCTGCGCACCTGTTCTTCCACTTCCGCCATGCGGTCCTTGCGGGAGGCATTCGGATGGAAGAGGTCGAATTTGTTGACGATGATGATACAGGGTTTTCCTTCCTCCGCAATGATGCCGGCAATGCGGCGGTCCTGCTGCGTGATGCCCGCCGCAATGTCAATGACCAGCAGGCAGATATCCGCCCGGCGGATGGCTTTTTCACTGCGCATGGCGGAGAAAAAACTTCTACGGAGGTGTCCCGACGGGAGCAGGGGACGCATGCCGGCGGTGTCAATCAGCACGTAGGGCTGGCCGTCGTGCAGATAGGGGATGTCAATGGCGTCACGGGTAGTGCCCGCCACATTGGAGACGATGGTGCGCCTGTCCCGGAGGATGGCGTTGACCAGGGAGGATTTGCCTGCGTTGGGGCGTCCCACTACGGCTACCTTGATGGGAAGGGCCGTTTCCTCTCCGTTTTCCGGTTCTTCCTCCAGTTCTTCTTTAAGCGGAGCCCCTTTCTGCTTGAGAAAACCGTCCAGCCGGGAGGCTAATTCGGAAAAGCCTCTGCCGTGGGCGGCGGAAAGAAAGATATGGTCGTCAAAACCCAGTCCGGTAAATTCGCCCAGATTAAGGTCCTGTTTTTCGTGGTCGGCTTTGTTAAGAAGGAGGATAACGGGAATGTCCGATTTACGGAGGTGGTCCGCGATGTTCTGGTCGATAGGGGTAAGGTGATCCCGGCAGTCCAGCACGAAGAGTATGAGATCCGCCGTTTTTATGGCAATGTCCGCCTCTGCCTCTACCTGTTCTGCAAAGCCGTCGCTCAGGCGCGCGCCGATACCGCCCGTATCCATGATTTTACAGGCGCGGTCCGTAATCTTGCAGGGGGCGGAAAGGCGGTCGCGGGTGACGCCGGGTTCATCATGCACGATGGCGATACGCCTGCCTGCCATTCTGTTGAAAATGGCGGATTTCCCGACATTGGGCCTGCCTACGATGGCGATGGTGGGGACGTGCTGCATGCACATCATGTTACCCGAAGCTCCCATGCTGTGAAAGCTAATTCCACGCCAGCGGGAAGGGCTTCCGCAGGGGCTTATCCCTTGTGCCTGGCCCGTTTGTGAAGGTGCAACGCCACGGCAACCGTGATGATGTTGGGAAGCCACAGCAGAATATAGGGGGAGCATCGTGTCGTTTTCCGGGACAAGTCTGCAAAGATCAGGGCCAGGAAGTAGAGTGAGGCGATCAGGATGCCCAGGGCAAATCCTGTGGAAGTGTCTTTTCTGCGGGTGTTGATGGCCAGTGGCACGCCGATGAGGGCAAAGACGATGCAGGCTAGGGAGAAGGAGGCGCGCCTGGGAAGTTCCGTGGCGAATTCCGTGGTCTGCTTTTTATCCAGATAGCCGGGCGTGTCCAGAGCTTCCCGGATTTCCCGGTTGGTGAAGCGGTTGGCCTTGATGCGCCGGGGCGGATTTGTCAGGTTGATGCTCAGAGGCATCTCGTCCATGGTCACGCTTTGGGAGATGGAGCCTTCTTCCTGCGTGGTGATGAGGGGATTGATGAGATTCAGGGTGAGGATTTTTTTCTCGGGATAGAAAATCCATGGTCACGCGTTCCGAGTGCATGGCCACAGACGGGGATTTGTCGTCCGCTTTCTGGTAGATATGCATGCCGTGGATGACGTCGTCCACGCGTTTGTCGATGTAGATTTCAGGTTGTCGAATTTGGTAATGGCCTGGCCTTCATTGAGAAGCCCCTTCGGGTTGATGGAAGCGGCTTTGATGAGCAGCTCGGAAATGGACTGCTTGGCACGCGGTGCGATGTCTATGTTAATCCAGTAGCAAAGGCCGGAAAGGGCGATGCCGATGGCGATGGCGGGGGTGCTCAGACGCCACAGGCTCATGCCGGACATGCGCATGGAGGTGAGTTCGTTGTCCGAGGCCAGACGACCGTACACCAGAAGAACGGCCGTCAGGAATCCCCACGGAATGGAGAACATCAGCGAAAAGGGGATGACCTGGAAGATGAATTCCAGAACGATGCTGATGGGAGCCTTGTTTTCCACCAGGAGGGACGCAGTTCCTTGAACAGGTTGCCCAGAAGGAGCAGGGCGCTCAGGGCCATTACCCCCAGGGCCGTGACACCCAGCAGCTGACGGGCAATGTATCTGTCAAGGATCTTCATGCAGTAAAACCGTGCCGGGTATTGTGCCTGAAGGCTGCGGACAAGTCAATCTCGCGCACGGAACAATGCGCATTCCGTCCCGGAGGAAAGACGTGTTGAGCAGGGGCAGGAACATCCCCTGCTGAGGATGGAAGGGGACAGGCATGTTGCTCAACTTTCTTTTTGTTCCAGGCTTCCGAGCAGTTTTTCCCGCTGCGAGGGAGGCTTGCCGAAGTGGGATTTCAGAATGACGTGCGCCGGGATGCCTGGGTGGGCTATTCCATGCAGCCGGGCGAGTTCCTGTTCGAAGTGCAGGACGGCGCGTAGCGTGGGATCATTGTTTTCCAGGTAGGTGTAGGCCCTTTGCAGCAAGTCGTAAAATTCCGGGATGGGCGTGTCCGGTTCCAGCATTTGGAGAAAAAGGCGCGCGAAATAGCCTGCCGCACTGAGCCGGAGGTAGCTTTTCCGGAGGGCCAGGCGCGGCGAAAGCAGGTCTGCGGAGGTCAGGGTGTGCAAATCCCCTTCTTTGCCTGCGTCCACTGCATGCGACACTGATAGAAAATGTCCAGACGCCCGGCAAAGGGGCTGCCGGTTTTTCTGGCGCTTTTTGCCGCCGTCCTGATAAGGCCTTCTTCCGTGCACCAGACGGCAATCAGGCCGTTTTCTCCCAGGGGATAAAGCTTCAGGACCGTCGCTTCCGCATTCATTAACGGCGTTTTTCCAGTCCGGTTTTTACCGGCTGTTCGGTTGGGACGGTTTGCCCATAGGGGAGGGAAGGATGCCTGCCTCCGTCATGGCGTCCGTAAAGGCCTGGATGGCGCTGGTGCCTCCGTAGATGCGGATGGCGGAAAGAAGCTGTTCCTGGGCGGCTTCCTTGTCTCCTTCCATCAGTTTGAGGATGGCCTGGGTGCAGTAGTAGTACGGCGTATCATCCATCGGGCCGTACAGCTTTTCCAATTCCGCGGCAAGAGGCTGGTTATCCAGTTTGCGGGCGCAGATATAACGCTTGAATTGCAGCAGGGGCGTCATGCCGGGATTGTCCTTGAAGGGGAGAAGGAGTTCCGTGAAAGCTTTCAGAGCCCTGGAATAGTCGTGATTGACGTAATGCGCTTCCGCCAGGTTGAACTGGATGGTGAGGTTGGAGGATCCAGTTTCTGGGCTTTTTTCAAAATTTTTCCAGGGCCTGTTCGATATTGCGGATTTCAATGTAGCATGCGCCGCGGAGGTTGTATAAGCCCGGATTTCCGGCATAAAGTTTTTCCAGCTCCATGAGGGAAAAAAAAAAGACATTCCATGATTCTTTTCTGGGCAAAGAGCTGTTCCGCTTTGCGGAATTGGGCTATATAGCTTTTTCTGGTTGTTTCCGGCAGGTTGTTGAATTCCTGAATCCAGGCAGGGGAAGGGGAGGCCGGCAGGGATTGTCGCGCGGAGACGGGAAGAAGGGCAAGCGCAAGGGCTGCCAGCAGGAAGGTGCGTGTTTTCATAAACAGATCAGGAGTTCAGGTGGGGAATGATTTTTTGTAGGCGGCTTCCGCCGTGAGTCCATATTTTTTTGAGGATGGATTCCGAACCATGCTCAATGAATTGGTCCGGCCATGCGATGGCTTCCACGGGCGTCTTGACATCTCCGGTTTCCAGGGATTCGAGAACGGCTGAGTTGAAGCCGCCGCTGATGGAGTGGTCTTCGAAGGTGCAGACCACCCGGCTGCGTGCTGCGTGACGGCGGATGCATTCATCATCCAGAGGTTTGATGAAACGGGCATTGATCAGGGTGACGGTGTAGCCGCGGGCTTCCAGCAGCGAGGCGGTTTCCCGGGCGATGCCGATCATGGTGCCCAGGGAAACGAGGGTTACATCCTGTCCCGTCTGAAGTACTTCCGCCTTGCCGATGGGGAGGATTTCCGTCTTGGCGGGGGCGGGGGTTCCGGCGCCGCATCCTCTGGGATAGCGGATAACGGTGGGGCCGTTCTGGTAATGGTTCATGGTTCGGAGCATGTGGACGAATTCGGCTTCATCCTTGGGCTGCATGAAGACAATGTTCGGGATACTGCGAATCATGGCAATGTCAAACAGCCCGTGGTGTGTGGGGCCGTCGTCCGGGGAAAGCCCGGCACGGTCCATGCAGAAACGCACGGGCAGTTTTTGCAGCGCGGCGTCATGTTGAATCATGTCAATACAGCGCTGCATGAAAGTGGAGTAAATGGCGATGTAGGGTTTCATGCCCTCCGCCGCCAGCCCGCAGGCGAAGAGGGCGCCGTGCTCTTCCGCGATCCCTACGTCGAAATAGCGTTTGGGGAAGGCTTCCTTGAATAAGTCCAGCTTGGTGCCGCTGGCCATGGCGGCCGTGATGGCTGTGATGGATTCATCCTCGCGCGCCATTTCCACCAGCGTGGAGCCGAAGATATGGGAGAATGTGGGGGTGGGGACGGCCTGCGTTTCCCCGTCCCTCACGCAATAGGAGCCCAGGCCGTGGGGTAATTTGGTGGGGTTGTCCAGAGCGGGCTGGTAGCCCTTACCCTTCTGGTGACCACATGCAGAATAACGGGTTCGTTGAGATCCTTGATGTAGTCAAGGGTGCGTATCAGGGTGGGAATGTCGTGTCCGTCCAGGGGGCCGAAATAGCGCAGCCCGAATTTGTTGAACAGCAGGGACGGGAAGATAAGGTTTTTGGTGGTGCCTTCCAGCTTGAAAGCAAAGTCCCTGGCCTGCGTGCCGCCCAGCTTTTCAATGAAGGAAGCCGTTTTATCCCTTAACCAGGAAAACGTTTCCGATGTTTGCAGGGAGTTGAAGTATTTTGCCAGCGCTCCTACGTTTTTGTCGATGGCCCATTCGTTGTCATTCAGAATGGTGATGTACCGTTTGGTGGTCTGGCTGATATTGTTCAGAGCTTCCAGAGTAGTGCCGCAGGTGAATGCCGCATCCCCGGCTACGGCCACCACATGGTAGTCTTCCCCTTTCAGGTCCCTGGCCGCGCACATGCCCAGGGCGGCGGAAGCGCCGTGCCCGCATGCCCCGCTCCGTAGGAGTCATGAGGGATTCGGACATTTTGGCAAATCCGGAAAGCCCTCCGTGCTGGCGGATGGTGTGGATCAGGGGAGCGCGCCCCGTCAGCATTTTATGGACATAGGCCTGGTGGGAGACATCAAAGATGATTTTATCCCGCGGCGTTTCAAAGACGCGGTGAAGGGCAATGCTCAGTTCTACCACGCCCAGGTTGGGTCCCAGGTGGCCTCCGGTGAGGGAAAGGGAGTGAATGAGGGTATTCCGGATTTCTTCCGCAAGCCTGGGCAGTTCCGACTCAGGGATTTTCATCAGATCTGCGTGGCTGCGGATGCTTGCCAGCAGTTCCGGAAGTTCAGGTGAGGGAGAATTCATTGCTGTCTGGTTCATCAGTATCCGTTTTATCCTGAACGGTTTCCGGGTTGCTGAGAGTTTGAATGCGCAGTTCCGCATCATGCAGGATGCTGCGGCAGTGACGGATGAGCTTATTGCCTTCTTCCACCAGGGCTATCATGTCTTCCAGCTCGGTGACGGGGGCTTCCGTCAGGCGTATGATTTCTTCCAGGCGTGCTACGGATTCTTCAAATCCGGGAGCGTTTTTTCCGTTGTTTGGCCATATGGGGGATTAAGGTTGAGGGGCGGTTTCCTGAAGGTCTTTGTAAAGAATCATTTCCGCTCCCTGGATGAATTGGCGGGAATCGGGCGTTCCGAAGCGCTGCGCCAGGGGAGCAAGCGCCTGACTGTGGTCAAAGAGGTACACGGGATTTTTATCCTTGGTCTGGAACAGAACCGTGCCTTCCAGTACGAGGGGAGTGAATTCTCCGTAGGAGGAGGCAATGGTGCGGAGGTTCATTTTTGATGTGGACGAGGGGGTCACCAGGATGCTGCCCACCTTGCCGCCGTGGAATTTCAGAATGCGCTCCAGCACCATGAATTGTTCCACCATTTTGGGGATGCCGATGGCTTTTCTGTCTGCATACCAGCCGACGGCGGCCGGCTGGTCCGTGAGAATGAAATCCTTTTCCGCCGTCTGGGGAGCGAAGATCCCGGTTAAGGCCCTGGGGATAGTAGGGAGGCCATGCCGGAATACCGCGGCTGGCCGTCAGGATGCCCACCCGCACAATGTGCGGAAGGTTGAGCAGAAGCGGAAGGGAAGTGATGAGCAGGGAGATCAGCAGGACGCCTCCCCGAAGGATGGAGATTAGCTCTTTATTGGAATGCCTGGCTATCAGGTTGAGAACAAATGCCGTGCCATAGGCCGTGAAAAAGGGAGCGAATAGGATTTGAATCTGCCCTAAGGAAATGCCGGTTTTATTGGAGGTATAAATGGCCATGCCGATGACGGCAGGAACCCACATGGCAAAAATGCCCCATTTGGACTGGTTGACTTCCGGACGTTTGAATTTATGCAGAAGGGCCAGCAGAAATACCATGGCCAGGGAAGATTGCCGAGGTTTTCATAGAGAAGGTCACCCTGCGTCAGAATGTTGTTGATGACGGAAGTGACGACTTTTTGGGCAGCGATGGGAATGCTTCCAGAAACCAGAGAGTTCATCGCTATTTCTTCATTGCCGGTCAGCCCCGTGAAGATGGTGTAATAAGCCGTTCCGAAGAAGCCTCCGCTGAGGGAGCGGTTGATGTAAATGGGGTAGGCCAGGAAAAGAAGGAGAGTGATAAGGCCCGGAATGCAGTACAGGCCGTGCGGTTTGAACCGGATGCCTGCAAAAATCAGAAAACCGGCCATGGGCCACAGCCCGATCCATCCGGTAAGGCAGACGAGTGAAAAACAGATGGAGCTGCCAATGAGAGGCCACAGGAATGCGCGGTTTTCCTCCTTGTTTTGCAGAGCCGTGTACAAAAAGTGAATGCCCCAGGCAAAGAAGAAGAGCATCATCATCTGCGGGAGGCCGCTGGTAGCGTATTGCAGGAAAAGATTGCTGAGTATCATCGTCAGGCAGGTGAAGCAGGCGATGGTGACGTCAAACATCCGGAGAAGGATGTAATAGCAGCTCAGGACGGACAGGATGAAAAACATGCAGGAAATGCCCGCCACAATTCGGTCAGGCAGGTAAATCATGGATGGGCCCGTCATGCTCCACAGGTCAAATTGTGGACGCCGGCCATCCTGAAGACAGCTGCTTCCGTCAGAATGTTCAGCGGAGCGTTGCGTGTGTCCCGGAGGGCATAGGGATTGAATTTTTCCGGTTCGACGAGGGTTTCGCCTTGTCCGGCCCGGATGGCTTCCTGTTCATGTATCTGGGCGTCTGAAAGAAAGGGTTGAGGCCGGCGCGTGTGCTTCCGGAGACCATCTGGATGGGCCTCAGCCAGTTGGTGGTCATCCCCTCCGCCCCCTGGCTACGTTGCGGGCGATTTGGGCGTGGTCCATGGCGGCATCAGTGCCCAGCCCGTTAAAGTTGAAAAAGTACTGCACCCCCGTGATTGCCAGCAGCAGGATAAGGATAATGATAAAAGGGGTGCGGGATGCCGAGGAGGGCTCATTCATGAATGGAGGATATCTTGTAGTTTGCGTTGAAGAGTGCGCCGGCTGATGCCCAGCAGGTGGGCTGCTGCCGTTTTATTGCCGTTTGACTGGGCCAGCGCTTGTTGGATGGCATTCCGTTCCAGCAAGGATAAATTCAAAACCCCGGCCGGGACAAGCCCATTCTGCGTGTTGGGCGCATTGTCCTCCGGCCGTTCCTGTGGAGCGGCTTCCGGAGAAGTATCCTGCAGTTGCGGGGGAAGATGATGGAGGCCTATGCTGGCGGAATTACTCATGACGACGCCATGTTCCATGGCCGTGCGGAGTTCACGAACGTTTCCCGGCCACTGGTAATTCCGGACGGCTTCAAGGGCGTCCCGGGAGAGGGGCTTGAATTCCTTGTTGTTTTCCCTGGCGAATTCCTTCAGAAAGGCGGTGGCAAGCAGGGGATGTCTTCACGGCGTTCCCGGAGGGGGGCATCTGAATATGCACCACATTGAGGCGGAAGTAGAGGTCTTCCCGGATTTCCCTTCCTGCACAAGCTTTTTCAATGATTTGTTGGTGGCCGCGATAACGCGCACATTGACGGGAATGGATGCATTGGACCCTACGCGTTCAATGGTCCGTTCAGACAGCACCCGCAGCAGCCGGACTTGCGTTCCGGCGTCTATTTCCCCGATTTCATCCAGAAAGATGGTGCCGCCGTCCGCCTGCTCAAAGCGGCCGATGCGGCGTTGTCCGGCTCCGGTGAAGGAGCCCTTTTCATGGCCGAACAGCTCGCTTTCCAATAATTGGGGGAAAGGGCCGCGCAGTTGACGGCCACGAATTTATTTTCCGGCCTTCCGGAGAGGGAATGGATGGCCTGGGCTACGAGTTCTTTTCCGGTGCCGCTTTCCCCCTCAATCAGCACAGTCGTTTTGCTGGGGGCCTCCTGACGAATAATGGAGAATACGTGTTCCATGGCGGCGGACCTGCCCAGCAGTTTTGCAGTCCGGAGTCCGCCTGGATGCGGGTGGTGAGTTCCTGGTTGGCCGTTTCCAGGTTCCGGGTATGGAGTGCCCGTTTAAGCACCAGCTCCACGGCATCCAGATTCAGGGGTTTGGTGACGAAGTCGTACGCTCCCTCTTTCATAGCTGCTACGGCGGCATCCACGGAGCCGTAGGCAGTCATCATGATGCTTTGCGGAGGGTGGGGCAGGGAGGCAGCGGCTTTCAGCACGTCCATGCCGCTTTCCCCACCCAGTCTCAGATCCGTCAGAACCAGGTCCGGAGATTCTTCCTGCAGAAGTGCGGAAGCCTGGGAGAGATTGGCGGCGGTGTACACTTCATAATCATCCTGAAAACCCATGCGCAGAGCGTCGCGCGTGGGTTTTTCATCATCTACAATCAGCAAAACAGGCATCTTCATGAGGGAATGGAGGATGGCAGGAGCCTGATGGTGCGTTCCACGCGCGGCAGGAAGACCGTGATGGTGGTTCCCTGACCCGGCTGGCTGGCCAGCGTGATGGACCCGCCGTGCTCCTTCACGATGCGGCGAACGATAAGCCGCCCCAGTCCGGAGCCGGTGGACTTGGTGGTCAGGAAAGGTTCATAAATGCTGCCCATGACCTCCGGTGAAATGCCGCAGCCGGTATCCGCCACAGTAATGAATACGCTGTCATCTGTATAACCGCTTTTGAGCAGAATGGTGCCTCCCTCGGAGGGATGGACTGGTAGGCATTCTTGATCAGGTTGTAAAAAGACCTGTTTGATTTGGACGGGGTCCAGGCTGAGGATGGGAAGATTGGGCTGGAGGTCTGTGTTGATTTGGATGCCGCGCTGCTGGATTTCCGGTTCCAGCAGTTTCAGCACTTCCATGAGGATGGTTTCAATGTTGTAGGGTTCCCGGATGGGCCTGGTGGGGCGGATGGCCTGGAGGAATTGCTTCAGGATAACGTCCAGCCGCGTGGTTTCGCTCTCCGCTGTTTTCAGCAATTCCTCCATTTCTGTCCGGTACTTTGGAGGTAGCTGTTTTGCCTTCCTGGCCAGGAGCTGGAGATGAAGGCCTATGGAATTGAGGGGGTTGCCTATTTCATGAGCCACTCCTGCGGCCAGCAGTGTCAAGGCATTCAGACGTTCTGCCTCAATGTTTTCCGCGTTTTTTTATGTCGGGGCGTTTCATCCCGTATCAGGACCAGGTGGCCCTGGTTTTGCTGCCGATGGGGAAATGAAGATGTTCAGGAATCTGTGTTCCGGGTAAAAGATTTCCGTGTCCCGGGAGACGGCGGTCTGGCTCTGCTGGATCGTGTCCCATGAGCAGTCCCTGCCCAGGAAAATACAGAAGTCATCCGGGGTTATTTGCCCACGTTCCTTGTCAAAGAGTTTAAGGGCAGCCTTGTTGACGAACAGAATTTTTTCCCTTGTTATCCAGCAGGATCAGACCTTCCTGAATGGCTTCAAATACCTGCTGGAAAAAACCCTGCTGTTCCGCCAGCTTGACAAAAAGCGCTGGAGGTCTTCCTCCTTGATGTGGTCAATGCGGCCGATCAGCTTGTCAATGGTGTCTTTTTTCATGGCGGCGGGTCCGTTGCCGTGCGGCTTGCTCTTATATATAAAGAGCGGCATGTCACAAATCAAGCTGATGTGACATATTGTCGCGCATTTGCGGCTGGACATGATTCCGGGGAGAGGGCAGGATGACGGCATGCCTGAAGATTTTCCCTGCATTCCCTTTGTCAGAACGCGCCAGGTAGCTTTTCATGATACGGATGCTTCCGGGGTGGCCCACTTCTCCCGGCTGCTTTGTTTGGTGGAAGAAGTGGAGCACGAGTACCTGCGTTCCCGGGGGTGGATGTTCTTTCCCCAGACTGCGGATGGCCCCGCGTGCATGTGGAGGCGGATTACTCCAGCTCTGCAGGGGCTGGGAGATTGGCTGAGCATAGAATTAAGCCTGGGAACGGGTGGGAACCAGTTCTCTGGAATGGAAATTTGCTGTATTTCATTCCGAGCGTCCGGTGATGAAGGGAAGATATGTAGTCGTCCGTGTGGGGAAGGGCGGCAACCCTCAGGCAATTTCGGAATTGGAGAGGGAATGCCTGATTTCGGGCTTTTCCAAAAAAGGAGGGATGCCTGTAAATAAAGCCTATGTCTTCTAAAAAGCCTGTCGTTCTTGTTATTCGCGACGGCTGGGGCCGCAATCCGTTGGGGCCTGATGTCGCGAAAAGAGTACGGTGACGCCACTGTTCTGGCTGATACCCCTTTTACTGATTACCTCCTTGCCAACTATCCCCACAGCCTGCTGGGCGCTTCCGGGGAGGACGTGGGCCTTCCGGACAGCCAGATGGGCAATTCCGAAGTAGGGCACTTGAACCTGGGCGCGGGCCGCGTTGTCTTTCAGGACCTCTGCCGGGTGGATAATGCCATCAAAGATGGTTCCATGGGGGAAAACGCCGTGCTGAAAACCGCTTTTTCCCAGGCCGCTTCTTCCCGTCTGCACCTGCTTGGCCTGGTGAGTGACGGCGGCGTGCACAGCCATATCAACCATTTGAACGGCATCGTCAAATATGCTTATGAAGCGGGTGTCCGCGATATCTGCATCCATGCCATTACGGATGGCCGTGACTGCTCGCCAACCAGCGGAGCCGGCTTTATTCGCCAGCTGGAGGAAGCCGTCAGGCCGTACGGCGCCAAAATTGCCACGGTTGTCGGCCGTTTCTATGCGATGGACCGAGACAAGCGCTGGGACCGCAACAAGCTGGCATGGGATGCCATCGTTCTGGGGCGCGGCGAACAGTGCTCCTGCTCCCCTGCCGAATATGTGGAGCAGTGTTATGCGAAGGGGAGACGGATGAGTTCCTGAAGCCCGGCATTTTTGCCTATGGCAACGAGCAGCGCGTGAGGGACAACGATGTGGTGTTCTTCTTCAATTTCCGTGCGGACCGCGCCCGGCAGATGAGCGACGCTTTCCTTTATCCCGAATTTGACGGCTTTGACCGTGAAGTAACGCCCAAAGTGCACTATGTGACGTTGACGGAATACGATGCCAAGTATCCCTCTCCCATTGTTTTTGAACAGGAACAGCTGAACAATATTTTCGGACAGATTGTGTCGGAAGCCGGGAAAACCCAGCTCCGCATAGCGGAAACGGAAAAGTACGCCCACGTTACTTTCTTCTTTAACGGAGGTGTGGGAGACCCAGTTCCCCGAGAAGACCGCATTCTTGTTCCTTCCCCCGGGAAGTGGCTACTTATGACCTGAAGCCCCAGATGAGCGCGGCGGAAGTGGCGGATAAGTTTGTGGACGCTGTGGACAAGTATGATGTGGTCATCATGAATTTCGCCAATGGGGACATGGTTGGCCATACCGGATTTGTGGAAGCCGGCATCGCCGCCTGCGAAGCAGTGGACAGCGCCTTGGAAAAATGTGGAAGAAGGTGTTGGAACTTGGCGGCAAGCTGCTTTATTACGGCGGATCACGGCAATGCCGAACACATGCGCAATGAGGATGGTTCTCCGAATACAGCCCACACGACCAACCTTGTGGATCTCATTTACGTGGCGGACGACAAGGACCAGGTAACTCTCTCCCGATGGCATTCTGGCAGATGTCGCTCCCACGCTGCTGAGCCTGATGGGGTTGAAACAGCCTGCCGAAATGTCCGGACATTCCCTGGTGACCCCGGAAAATAGCGGCTTGCTGAGTTCATTGATGAAATCCGTTTCCGGATGCGTTCCGGAAACGGATTTTTATGTCATGCTTTCCGGACAGGGCAAGATGGGAAAGCAGGCGGGTTAACAATAAATAATAGACCGGCTGCCGTTTTTATGAAAAAAATTTCGTGAATTCTGATGGGAAGCTTGTTTTTGTGTCTCTCCGGCACTTCATGCATTTTTTCTGCGGTAACATACCGGACATGAAGAAATGGTTTTTTTTGCCTGTGAAGAAGATTTTTGTTTCATCCTCCATAGGTGGAGAACTGCTGGACGGGGAGGAAAAGAGATCCCAGGAGCCCGAAATGGAGTTTTGAAAGGAGCGGGGAAAATGGAACGGATAAAATATTTAGGAAAAGATGAATAAAAGACTTGTCATGATATAAACTCACGTTATATTGGCCGTCCCCAAACGTGCCGAAAGGCACAAAAAATACGTTTTCTATCGGGTTTGCCTCCGGAAAAAGGCGCGCTTCCTGCTTATAAAAAGGAATGTTCGCCTTGAATATCGGATCAGACCGACGAACCACAACCAAAGCAGGAAAACATGCCGACCATTAATCAGCTCGTCCGCAAAGGGACGTATTACTCGAAAGAAGTCCAAATCACGCGCTCTTCATAGCTGCCCGCAACGCCGCGGTGTTTGTCTCCAGGTGATGACCCGTACGCCCAAAAAGCCGAACTCGGCTCTTCGTAAAAAAGTGGCTAAAGTCCGTCTTACCAATGGTGAAGAAGTGATCGCCTACATTGGCGGCGAAGGTCATAACCTTCAGGAACACTCCATCGTGCTTGTTCGCGGCGGTCGTGTGAAGGACTTGCCGGGTGTTCGCTACCATATCGTCCGCGGCGCTCTTGACTGCCTCGGTGTCGACAAGCGCCGCCAGGGCCGCTCAAGTATGGCGCCAAGCGTCCGAAGGCTGCTGCCAAGTAAAACCAAACATCTTACCTACTATATATTATGGCTCGCCGTAAACGCGTTTATAGAAAAATCGAACGTCGTGACCCTCGTTACGACAGCGCTCTTGTTGGCAAACTGATCAGCAAGGTTATGCTGGATGGCAAGCGCTCCCTTGCGGAACGCATTGTTTATGCCGCTATTGACATGGCTAACGAAGGCACGGACAGCATTGATCCTCTGGAAGTAATCACCCGCGCTATTGAAAATGCCAAACCCCGTGTGGAAGTAAAGAGCCGCCGCGTCGGTGGCGCTACTTACCAGGTTCCGCTTGAAAGTGGATCCGGCCCGTTCGAATCCCTGGCCATGCGCTGGATTGTGAACTACGCCCGCAACCGCAAGGGTGTTGCCGATGCACAAGGCTCTCGCCAACGAAATCAAAGGAAGCCGCCAACAATCAGGGTTCTTCCGTTCGCAAGCGCGACGACGTTCATAAAATGGCTCAGGCCAACCGCGCCTTTGCCCATTTCCGCTGGTAATTCCTTCTGCGACTGTCAGCCGAATCATTCACTTTCGATCACTACAGATACTTTCAGACACTATGTCCGATCACGTAAATAATCCCAATCGCAAGGCTCCCCTTGAGCGTTACCGCAATATCGGTATTTTCCGCTCACATTGACGCCGGCAAAACCACGTTGTCGAGCGTATTCTTTTCTACACCGGCATGATTCACAAGATTGGTGAAACCCACGACGGTTCCACCACGACCGACTGGATGGAGCAGGAACGCGAACGCGGTATCACCATTACCTCCGCTGCTGTCAGCACCAACTGGAAGCAGGTGAAGAATGAAGGTATCAGCAAAGTGTTCGAAGGCGAAAAAAATTTTCCAGCTGAACATCATCGACACTCCCGGACACGTTGACTTCACCGCTGAAGTGGAACGTTCCCTTCGTGTGCTTGACGGCGCCATCGTGGTGTTCTGCGGCGTGGCAGGCGTGCAGCCCCAGACGGAAACCGTGTGGCGCCAGGCCACCAAGTACAGCGTGCCCCGCATGTGCTTTGTCAACAAGATGGACCGTACCGGCGCCAACTTCAACAACGTGCTGGACGATATCCACAACAAGCTGGGGGCGAATGCCGCTGCCATTCTGATCCCCATCGGCGCTGAAGACCAGCTCCGCGGCCAGATTGACGTGGTGAACCAGAAGGGCCGTCATTTACGCCGACAACGACCGCTTGGGCTCCACCTACACGATTGAGGATATTCCCGCCGAACTCAAGGAAGAAGCCAACTGGCCTACCATGAACTCGTGAGCCGTGTGGCTGACGTGGACGATGAGCTTGCTGAAAAGGTGCTCATGGAAGAACCCTTCACGCCCAAAGAGCTCAAGGAAGCTATCCGCCGCGCCACCATCGCCAACAAATTTGTGCCTGTCGCCGGTGGCTCCGCTTTCAAGAACAAAGGCGTCCAGTTCCTGCTTGACGCCGTGGTGGATTACCTCCCTCTCCGGTAGAAACCGTTCCCGCCCACGCGGAAAGCACGCTGGATCCGGAAAAGACCTTCCAGAAATCACCGCTACGGACGATGCCAAGCCCATGGTGCTGGCGTTCAAGCTCTGGGCTGACAAATTCGTCGGCAAGCTGGTGTTCATCCGCGTGTACTCCGGTGTTCTCAAGAAGGGTGACACCGTGTACAATCCCCACCCGCAAGACGGAACGCGTGGGCCGCATCATTCAGATTCAGGCTGACCAGCATACGGATATTGATGCCGTGTACTCCGGGTGACATTGCCGCCATCGTGGGGCTGCGCAACGTGACCACGGGCGACACCATCACCAGCCCGGACAATGATATCTGCCTGGAACCCCCACCTTCCCGGAAACCGTTATTTCCATGGCGGTAGAGCCCAAGACCAAGGCTGACCAGGAAAAAATGTCCAATGCTCTGGGCCGTCTGTCTGAAGAAGACCCGACTTTCCGGGTGAAGACTGATGAAGAAACCGGCCAGACCCTGATTTCCGGCATGGGCGAGCTCCACCTGGAAATCATTATTGACCGCCTGATGCGCGAATTCAAGGTGGAAGCCGACATCGGCAAGCCCCAGATTGCCTATCGCGAAACCATTACTGCCCCTGCCCATGGCGACGGCAAACTGGTCAAGCAGTCCGGCGGCCGCGGCCAGTACGGCCACGTGGTCATTGATGTGAAGCCGAACGAACGCGGCAAGGGGCTTACCATTGAAAACAAGATCGTAGGCGGCGCCATTCCCCAAGGAATACATGAACGCCGTTTATGCCGGTCTTAATGAAGCCATGACCACGGGCGTCGTCGCCGGTTATCCGGTGGTGGACGTGCACGTTGAAGTGGTGGACGGTTCCTACCACGAAGTGGACTCCAATGAAAACGCTTTCAAGATGGCTGCCATCTTCGCCATGAAGGACGCTTTCAAAGAAAGCCAAGCCGATCATGCTGGAACCCATCATGTCCGTTGAAGCTTCCACCCCGACCGATTATCAGGGCGACATCATGGGCGACCTGAACCGCCGCCGCGGCCAGATCAGCAACATGGAAAACAAGGCCAACGCCTGCATTTTGAAGGCTATGGTCCCTTGTCCGAAATGTTCGGTTATTCCACCGCCATCCGAACCCTTTCCAGTGGCCGCGCTTCCTATTCCATGGAGCCCTCCCACTTTGAACAGGTGCCCCCAGAACCTCGTTGACCAGATTGTCAGCGAGAAGGCTAAATAAACAAACCTTTGAAGTATAACCAATAGACCGCACGTCCATGCAAAGTCCAAAAATCCGCATTCGACTCCGCGCATTTGACTACCGCGCTATCGACCGCTCCTCCCAGGAGATCGTTGAAACCGCCAAGCGCACCGGAGCCAAAGTTCACGGCCCGATTCCGTTGCCGACCCGCATTGAAAAGTTTTCTGAACCGCTCCGTTCACGTCAACAAAAAATCGGCCGAACAGTTTGAAATCCGCACCCACAAGCGTCTGCTCGACATCGTCGATCCGACCGCGCGCACGATTGATGAGCTCAAGAAGCTTAATCTTCCGGCCGGTGTGGACATCACGATCCGCATCTAGTTTGGCACCCGGATAAGTAATTAAAAACAGAAAGACACACTACAATGGCTCTAGGACTTATCGGAAAAAGGTCGGTATGACCCGTCTGTTTGACCAGGAATCCGGCGCTATGGTTCCCGTGACCGTCATTGACGTCAAGGGCAACACCTTCGCTCAGATTAAAACGGAAGACAAGGATGGCTACAATGCTATCCAGGTTGCTTTTGATGCGCAGAAGGAAAGCCGCGTGGCCAAGCCTCAGGCCGGCCACTTCAAGAAACTGGGCATCCAGCCTACCAAACTCCTCAAGGAATTCCGCGTAGAAGCATCCGAATTGCCTGCTGAAGGCGCAGAAGATCCCGGTGTGGATCTCTTTCCGCCGGACAGTGGGTGGATGTGATCGGCACTTCCAAAGGCAAAGGGTTCCAGGGGGCGATGCGCCGCCACAACTTCCACGGCTCTCCCGCCGCCCACGGTTCCATGATGCACCGCCGTACCGGCGGCGTAGGCGGTTGTTCCACCCCCGGCCGCGTCTGGAAGAACCAGAAGATGCCCGGACAGATGGGCAATGCCAAGCGCACGGTGCAGAACCTGAAGGTTGTCGCCGTTCGTCCGGAAGATAATGTCATCCTTATCTCCGGGGCTGTGCCCGGCGCGCGCGGTTCCTACCTCGTGATTCGCCCCGCCAAGAAGAAGTAAGGCTTTAGTTAACCTCACATTGATTATAGGAAAACCTATCTATGTCCGCAAATACCTTTACATTAGAAGCCGCCGCCGCCGCCAACATCCAGGTTGTAGGCAGTGACAAGGGCTCCCAGGCTGTGCATGACCTGATCGTGGCTTACCAGGCGAACCGCCGCACCGGTTCCGCCAATTCCAAGACCCGCGCAGAAGTCAGCGGCAATAACAAGAAGATCTTCCGCCAGAAGGGCACCGGTAATGCCCGTCACGGCGATAAGCGTGCTCCCATCTTTGTGGGCGGCGGCGTGGTCTTCGGCCCCCGCCCCTGTGACTACAGCAAGAAGGTGAACAAGAGCACCCGACGCCTGGCTCTGCGCCGCGTACTGGGTGACCTGATTGCCGCTTCCAAGGTCAGCACCGTTTCCGAATTTTCCGTGGCTGACGGCAAGACCAAATCTTTCATCAAAGCCGTCAAAGACCTGACGGATGCCAAGAAGGTGCTCATTGTGGCAGCTTCCTTTGACGAAACCACCTACCGTGCCGCCCGCAACGTTCAGGAAGTTCTCCTGATGACCGCTGCGGAAGTGAACATTGAACAGCTCATGAATGCTGATGCAGTGATCCTCGTTGACAACGCTTTAGAAACCCTCGCCAGCCGTACTGCTTAAGAAGCCATGAAAGACATTTACCAAGTCATCAAAGAAGGTGCGCATCAGCGAAAAGGCCACCATGCTCCAGGAAACTACCGGCGAGCTGGTCTTCGAAGTTGATCGTGACGCCAACAAAATCGAAATCAAAAAAGGCTGTCGAAGTTGCTTTCGGCAAGAAGGTCGCATCCGTGCGTACCGCCAACTATGACGGCAAGCTCAAGCGCCAGCGCCGCTCTGATGCAGGTCACACCGCTCATTGGAAAAAAAAGCTTACGTCAAGCTTGCCAACGGTGAAACCCTTGACCTCGTTTAAAAGCCCCTATTAGGAAGGAAAGCTATCATGTCCCTCAAGTCATTCAAGCCAGTTACTCCCTCTAACCGTTACAAGGTGTGGCCGTCCTTTGACGAAATCACCACCTCTACCCCGGAAAAGAGTCTCTGCAGACCCCTCAAGAAATCCGGCGGCCGCAATAATAATGGCCGCATCACCACCCGACCACATTGGCGGTGGCCATAAGCGCAAATATCGCCTGGTGGACTTCAAACGCAACAAGTTTGACGTGCCCGCTACTGTCCTTACTATCGAATACGATCCCAACCGTACCTGCCGCATTGCTCTGATTGAGTACAAGGATGGTGAAAAATCCTACATTCTGGCCCCACGGGGCTGCAGGTGGGCATGAAGGTGGAAAGCGGCCAGAAGGTTGCTCCCAAGGTAGGCAATGCCATGCCCTTGAAAAACGTTCCTCTGGGTACTTCCGTTCACAACATTGAAATTCGTCCGGGTTCCGGCGGCAAGGTAGCCCCGCGCTGCCGGCCAGCAGGCCATCGTTTCCAACCGTGAAGCGGGTTACGCGCTGATCAAGATGCCTTCCGGTGAAATCCGCCGTTTCAATGAAGATTGCTACTGCACGATCGGCCAGGTAGGCAATACCCAGCACATGAACGAAATCTCCGGCAAGGCCGGCCGTACCCGCTGGATGGGCGTTCGTCCTACCGTGCGCGGTATGACGATGAACCCTGTCGACCACCCGAACGGTGGCGGTGAAGGCAAGTCAAGTCCGGTGGCGGTCGCCAGCACCTCAAATCTCCGTGGGGCCACGTCAAGGGCCAGAAGACCCGCCGTCTCCGCAAGCCCAGCGACTCCGTCATCGTACAGCGCCGCAATGCCAAGTAATCAATATATTATAACTTTAACTAGGATTATATAACATGGGACGTTCTCTCAAAAAGGCCCTTTTGTCAGCCAAAAGCTTCTCGCCAAGATCGACGCTCAGCTTGAATCCGGCGACCGCAAGCCGATCAAGACCTGGAGCCGCGCATCCATGATTACGCCTGACTTCGTCGGCCTGACTTTCCTGGTGCACGCTGGCAAGAACTTTGCCACCGTGTACGTCACGGAAAACATGGTAGGCCACAAGCTTGGTGAATTTGCCCCGACTCGTGTCTTCAAACAGCACGGCGGTATCGGTAAGAAGTAATCAGTAAGTTAACAATCAACATGTCGAATTCTTCTTCCATCCTTGCATACTCTCTTACCACCCTGGTAGGGGCTGGGCGGGGGCGTTGCAGGGAGCGGAAGAGGATACGGCGGCACTGACGCGCAGAATCGAGCGCCTCGAAAAGCAGAATGCGGCCCTCAAGGCATCCTATGTCCAGGCCCGCAGCGACGCCGACAAGGCGGCCGCACAGCTGGTGGACATCCGTTCCAGGCTGGAAGCTTTGGGGGGCGCTGCGCTAGGTAACAGCGAGGAACGCCTGATTCAGGCGATGGCGGACATCGAAGCTTTTAATGACCGCGTCCAGCGGTTGGAGCAGGCATCCGTCAAGCTCTCCGGAGCCATCCTTGCCTACATGAAACAAAGCCATATCCGAAGATGCGAACGCCAGGACGGCTGTGGAGAGTTCTCTGCGCCTGCTGGAATCCGGTCTGGGATACAGGCAACAGCCCGTGCGAGATGGCGCGGGAACCCTGGCGGAAGCCAAGGTGCTCAGCATTGATTCCGAATCCGGAGTGGTGGTGCTGAATACCGGCAGAACGGCAGGAATGCAAGTCGGGATGCCGGTTCGGTTAACCCGGGGAGCTCAAACCATCGGAGAAGCCGTAGTCACGGACGTCCGCAAGGAAGTATGTGGCGCGCTTGTTCAGAAACTTGAGACGCCAGCCGATCCGGTGCGCGTCGGAGATTCTGCCTCAGTAAAACCAACGACTAAATCATCTTCATAATAACCTGCACTACGAGGAAAAACCCATGGAAGTGAAAGCTGTTTACAAATACGCCCGCATCTCCGCCAAGAAGATGCGCGATGTTGCTCAAGAAACCAAGGCTTGTCCGTCTCCCAGGCGACCGACATCCTGTCCTACACCCCCAAAGAAAGGTGCCTACCTGCTGAATAAGACGCTCAAGTCCGCGTTGGCCAACGCCGAGAATAATGCGGAACTGTCCGTTGATACGCTGGTGGTCAAGTCCGTCATGGTCGATGAAGGGCCCACGATGCGCCGCACGATGCCCCCGCGCCCGCGGATCCGCCAACATGATCCGCAAGCGTACATCCCATATCACCGTTATCCTGGCCGATCAAGAAGGCTAGGCCATACCAATCTAACACACATATAGCTGAACTAATATCATGGGTCAGAAAGTAAATCCAATCGGGTTCCGCCTCGCCGTCAACAAGGACTGGCGCTCCAAGTGGGTACGCCACGGGCCAGGATTACGCCACCAAGCTGCATGAAGACTTGGTGATGCGCAAGTACATCAAGGAACAGTTGATGTCCGCCGCCGTTTCCAGCATCGTGATTGAGCGTGCCTGGAACAGTGTCCGCATCACCGTCCACACTGCCCGCCCGGGGCTTGTCATTGGCCGCAAGGGTGAGGAAATTGAAAAAGATCCGCCAGTACCTCCAGAGCCTGTGCGGCGCTTCCACCCAGGTCAACATTGACATTGTGGAAATCCGTTCCCCTGAAACGGACGCCCAGCTTATTGCAGAAAACGTGGCCGTCCAGCTGGAACGCCGCGTTTCCTTCCGCCGCGCCATGAAGCGCGCCGTGCAGGTTGCCATGGAACGCGGGGCCGACGGCATCCCGCATCCGCTGCGCCGGCCGTCTTGGCGGGGCTGACATTGCCCGTGCCGAATGGTACCGCGAAGGCAAAGGTGCCGTTGCAAACGCTCCGCACTCCGATTGACTACGGCTTTGCCGAAGCCCGTACCCTGTACGGCATCATCGGTGTGAAGTGCTGGGTCAACAAGCGCGATGAAGTCGTCTCCCAGCAGAATTCCCCGTCCGTCCGGCCCTCGCGGACCCCGTCGTCCGCGCGCCTAAGAAAGCCGCTACCACATTTGTTCATCACACTTAACACAAGGAGGAATAAGATATGCCTTTAATGCCCAAGAGAGTGAAGCACCGCAAGATGCACCGCGGCAGCCGTTCCGGCAATGCCACCAGCGGTACCTATGTTGCTTTTGGTGACTTCGGCCTTCAGGTGCTCGACCGCGGTTGGATCACCAACAACCAGATTGAAGCCTGCCGTATTGCGATCAACCGTTACCTGAAACGTAAAGGTAAGGTGTTCATCCGCATTTTTCCCGCAGAAATCCTTTACGTCCCGTCCCCCGGATACTCGTATGGGTAAGGGTAAGGGCGCCGTGGAAGGCTGGGTAGCCGTGGTTCGCCCCGGCAACATTCTGTTTGAAGTAGGCGGCGTGACCGAATCCCAGGCGCGTGAAGCCCTTCGACTGGCTTCCAACAAGCTGGGCGTATCAACCCGCTTCGTCTATCGTCAAGGCGTTCAACACTAAAGCTACTCATCACCATGTCCGATAAGAACTCCGCCAAAGAACTTCGTGCTATGTCCGCCAAGGAGCTTTCCGCTCTGGTGCGCAGCCTTCGTGAAGAACTTTTCAATCTCCGCCTCCAGCAGGCCACCGGCCAGTTGGAAAACAACCAGAGAATCCGCACCGTCCGCAAGGACCTTGCCCGCGCCCTTACCATTCAGGGTGAAACCGGGGAGGTTTAATTGAGGATTTCCCGGTAATTACAGAATATTCTAACACTTTTAGAATCCAATGTCCGAACAAACCGAAACAACCAAGAAGCCCGGCCTTCGCAAGACGCGCGTCGGCGTGGTGACTTCCACCAAGATGGACAAGACCATCGTTGTGGAATACGTTGCCCGCGTTCCGCACCCCCAAGTTCAAGAAGATCGTCAAGAAGAGCAAAAGAAGTTCTATGCCCATGACGAAAATTCACGGCCAAGGTAGGCGATAAGGTACGTATCGTTGAAACCCGCCCGCTTTCCAAGCTGAAGTGCTGGGAACTGGTGGAAGTGCTTACCCGTTAATCAGGAATCAACCATTAAGTAAAGGAGATTTGATACCATGATCCAGATGGAATCCCTAGTCCAGGTAGCCGACAATACCGGCGCCCGCTCCGCCAAGATGATTGGCGTTATCGGCAAGCGCACCCGTCAGGCTCACATTGGCGACATTATTACCTGCCACATCCGCGAGTCCATTCCCACCGCTTCCGTGAAGAAAGGAACCGTGGTGAAGGCCGTAGTGGTGCGCACCGCCGCCCCGATCCGCCGTGATGACGGCTCCGTGCTTCGTTTGACGGCAATGCCGTCGTCATCATCGACAAGGACAACAACCCGCGCGGCACCCGTATTTTCGGGCCGGTCGCTCGTGAACTCCGTGAAAAGAAGTTCATGAAGATTGTTTCCCTTTGCTCCGGAAGTGCTCTAACCGAGACGCCTCAGGATTTTGGACGCCATCCTCCGAAAAGGAGGATGGCGTTTTTTTATTGTCCCCGTTTTCTGATAAGTTTTCATTACGGTGTGCTTCCCATATAGGGAGAAGGTTGCCGGAGCGCAGCCCTTGCCTGGCGCACGAGGCCGGCAAATCCGGAATAGGTTAATGAAGGGGGAATTCGGTTGTTGAAATGTCCGCTTGTTTTCCTGGACTGCCGTTTTCAGGGATATGCTTTTCCATGACGTTGAACGCATGTTTGAGTTGCTGGGATATCCGGAGGAAGGAGGAAACGTATTTATCCGGAAGAGACGGAGAAACGGCCTTCTTGCCGGATTTTTCCGATCCGGTTTTGAGGCGGTTCCTAATGGTGGCTCTTTATAGAATAAGTTACCGGGAAGGGGGGGATTCGTTGCCAGGGAGCCGTTCCATGAGATACGGAAGCGGGCAGGGGCTTCCTGTCCCGTCAGAGCGTGGGGTTGAAGTGCGGGGAATAGGGGCAGATAATGGAAGGGACGGACAGATGGAGGAACCGCCTTCCGAATGCCAGGTAAGGGGAAGAAAGGAGGCAGGAGGCCGGGATACCGTGAAGCCTGGCGCAGGAATTAAGCTTCGTTAATGCCTGTGCGGTTCGGTACGGGGTTTTCCCAGTTGCTGGGAGGAACCGCAGGCCGGGCAACGGAACCAGCGGAAGAGGAATATATGCAGTGCCGTGGCGAATACGTAGCCGAACAGGGGAATGGTGGGCCGCCTTATTGCGGGTGTATTTTTAAAGGAAAAGACATGGGCCCTGCACACGCTGCATTTCCGGGGAAGCGCCAGGGAAAGATAGAGAACCAGCGCCAGAATCCAGGGGCCGAAGCAGAGGCTGATTAACGGCCAGCCTCGTTCTCCATTGAGAAGCACAAGGGTGGTGACCGAAATGGAGAAGAGGATGCAGATGAACAGGAGCAGGACGATAACGGCTCCCATCCATGTCCGGAAGGAGGTCATGTGCTTGATGCCTTTTTTTTGCGAAGGTAGGTTTTCGGCTCCTTGTGGGTGTGAACATGTTTTGCGGGCTGGTAGCTGTGTTCTTCCTGCAGCCTGGCCTTGGCGGAGAGATGTTTTGGAGGTCCGTCCGTATGGGAACGCCCACGTTCCCTTCTGTTTTCTAAAGAATCAGTAATCGGAGGGTCAACAGGGAGGGCAAGGGGGGAGGCCGTCGCCCTCATGGATGGGAAGAAGCTCCGGTTCCGGCGCAGTAGGAGAGGAAAGAGCCTGATTCACCCATTCCCTGAAAACGGGAGCGGAAGCGAATTTCCGTCTGCAGTTTCAGCATCCGTTTTGCCTGGTGAAGTTCAGGCAAAACGGTGGAGGGGTCCCGCAAGCGGGAATTGTTCAAGAGTACGTATGCCCACCGCTTCAAGCAATTCAATGAATTGCTCGCGGCCGGCAAAAGTACTTTTGAATATTATTCATTCCCGGAATGATAGATGGTTAGGAAAGGGAATCAAGCATCCCTTTTTAACTGGGATTGTTTTGCCTCCCAGTCCGCCAGACGGGCTTTTTCTGATTCACGACTTCTGCCGGAGCTCTTTCCACAAAGCCCGCATTACCCAGCTTGGGCCGCGGATTTGGCGATTTCCTGGCTATTTTGTCCAGTTCCCTGCCCAGGCGTTCCTTTTCCGCTTCCCACGTCAATAAGGCCTTCCAGGGGCAGGAAGAGTTCCCCAAGCGGCGTGAGGGCCGCAGGCGTTCCCTTGGGGGAGGAGTAAGCTGCGTCCCGGATGACGGATTTGGCGTTCGCCAAAATGGCCAGACAGGGAGAGGATATCCTGGGGTACGTCGTGGGGAGTTTTCAGGATGAAGCTGACGTTTTTATTGTTGGAAAGGTCGTATTCCGCTTTCAGGTTGCGGGCCTTGTTGGCCGTTTCATAAAGGGCTGCGGCCTGGGTATTCGCCAGGGTGATGCGGCTTTTCATCAAGTCCTGCCAGGAGGTTTTCGGCAGAGGGGAGAGGAGTGCGCATGAGCGGCAGGCCGCCGTTGCTTTCCGCAAAGCCCAGGGAGGCCCAGAGTTCTTCCGTGATATGAGGCATGACCGGATGCAGAAGGGCCAGGTAGTGCCTGAGCACCGTGTCCATCGTGGTGAGCGTGGCTGCCCGTGCCGCTGGGTCCGCCCCTCCTTCAGGTCACCCTTGACGGCTTCCAGGAAGCGGTCGCAGTATTCGTTCCAGAAGAATTGGTACAGGGTTTGGATGAGGGGCGTTGAATTGTAGTCCGCCAGCGCTTTTTCTACATCTGCATGCAGTTGCTTGAGCTTGGGAGATAATGGAGATATGTACGGATGAGTAGTGAGGCCGTTTCTCCCCTGGCATCTCCCTGCATCAGCCGGAAGCGCGTGGCATTGTACAGCTTGTTGGCAAAGTTGCGGCCCTTCGCTGATCTGGTTTTCATCAAAGCGCACGTCCGTTCCTGTGGGGCGATGCGCATGAGTCAAGCGGAGGCCGTCCGCTCCGTAGTTGGCGATCAGGTCCAGAGGATCCGGGGAGTTGCCCAGGATTTGCTCATTTACGCCCGATTTTGTCACGGATGATAGACGTGAAAAAAAAAGACGTTGCTGAACGGTTTGCCATGCTGGAAACGGTATCCGGCCATAATCATGCGCGCCACCCAGAAGAAGATGATGTCCGGTCCCGTGACAAGATCCGTAGTGGGATAGAATTTGGCGCGGGTTTCCTCATCCATGGTGGAGAAAGGCCACAGCCAGGAGGAGAACCATGTGTCCATTACGTCGTTGTCCTGAATCCAGTTGTCCGGGTCCTGGGGAGGTTCGGTTCCCACGTAGAGGAAGCCCTGTTCCAGTGCGGAGGCATCCAGCGCCGGGGCGTTCCTGAGTTCTTCCGCCTTGTCTTTGCGGTACCAGACCGGGATGCGATGGCCCCACCAGAGCTGTCGGGGAGATGCACCAGTCCTGAATGTTTTCCAGCCAGTGGGCGTAGGTTTTCGCCCAGCGCGCGGGCGAAAAAGTGATGTCCCCTCCCGCTACGGCGTCCGCGGCTTCTTTCACGCAGGGGTATTTGAGGAACCACTGCATGGAGAGGCGCGGTTCAATCGGGACATTGGCGCGTTCGGAGAACCCGACTTTGTTATCATAGTCTTCAATGTTGACCATGAGGCCGGAGGCTTCCAGCATTTCCACGGATTTGCGGCGTGCGTCAAAGCGGTCCATGCCGTGGAGTTCGGGCACTTCCGGGCAGTTGATATGACCGTCGGGGGTAAGGATGTCGATAATTTCAGGTTGAATTTCCGGCCTATTTCAAAGTCGGCCTTGTCATGGGCCGGAGTGATTTTCAGAGCGCCCGTGCCGAATTCTTATTTCTACATATTCATCTCCGATGATAGGAATGGGGTGGGATTGAGCGGGCGCATGACGTTTTTCCCGATGAGGTGGGCGTACCGAGGATCCTTCGGGTTGACGGCCACAGCCACGTCCGCCATGATGGTTTCCGGGCGGGTGGTGGCTACATGGAGGGCTCCGGACCCGTCTTCCAGTTTGTAAAGAACGGTGTAGAGCTTGCTTTTTCTGCTCAGTCATGATGACTTCTTCATCAGAGAGGGCCGTGAGGGATACAGGACACCAGTTGACCATGCGGCGGCCCCGGTAGATGAGTCCTTCCTTAAAGAGTTCAATGAAGACCTGTCCAACGGCTTTGGTGTATTCCTCATCCATCGTGAAGCGTTCGCGGTCCCAGTCGCAGGAACAACCCAGCTTATGGAGCTGGTTGATGATGATGCCTCCGTGTTTTCTTTCCATTCCCAGACTTTTTCCAGGAAGGCTTCACGGCCCAGATCGTGGCGGCTCCGACCCGTTGTCTGTTTGAGGTCTTTTTCCACCCTTACCTGCGTGGCGATTCCGGCATGGTCTGTTCCGGGCAGCCAGAGGGCTTCATATCCTTTTTGGCGCGCGGCGCACCAGGATGTCCTGGATGGTGTTGTTCAGCACATGGCCCAGATGCAGCACTCCCGTGACGTTGGGGGAGGGATGACGACAGAGTAGGCAGGCTTTTCAGAAGCCGGGTCAGCCTTGAAACAACCTTCTTCAATCCAGCGGGATTGCCATTTTTCTTCCACCAGGGAAGGATCGTATGCTTTGGGCAGATCAGACATGGGCAAAAGGGTAGCATAAAGTTTTTTTCTTTCAATCCCTACCTGTCCAGGAGAGGGTGGAAAGATGGCTCTTTTTCCCCGGAATAATGTGATGAAAAAAAGCCGCCGGGTTCCTGATGGAGCCCGGCGGCTGGAACGGAGTTTTTCCTGTTTTTTATTTGACCGTCACAGTTGTCTGAGCCGGCTTGAGTCCGTTGGAGATGACTTGGAGCGTCACTTTTCCGGATTCTCCCTTGCGGGAGCGCAGAATGACCTGGGCAAGGCCATTGAAGGCCTTGATTTTCATGATTTTCTTGTTTTCCGGATTCGCCATGGTGGTGAAGTCCGTAGGATCACCGTTGCAGATGCCGGCGATGTCCGCGGGGCCGCTTACCTTGAAGGTGAGCTGGTTTTTGCTTCAGGGGCACCATACGGCCCTGGGCGTCGCGGACGGCTACGGTGACATAAGACAGGTCATAGCCGTCTCCTTGATTTCGTTGCGGTCCGGCTTGAGGGTGAGCGCCGCAGGTTTTCCGGTAGTGGTTACCGTGTCCGTAGCCCAGATTTTACCGTCCTTTTGGCGACTACTTTGAGGGTGCCGGGCGTGTATTTGACGTCTTCCCACACGAGGCGGTAGCGGTCCTTTTCCCCGGTGCCCTTTTTGCGGACGCCCTGGGATTTCCCATTCAGGAAGAGTTCCGCTTCATCCCCGCTGGTGTAGACATGCACGGGCGTTACCTGCCCCTTGCGTTCCGGCCAGTTCCAGTGCGGCAGGATGTGCGCCATCTTAAGATCCGGCCTCCAGTGGGCCTGGTAGATGTAGAAGCGGTCCTTTTGAAGCCGCACAGGTCCACGATGCCGAAGTAGGAGCTGCGGGAGGGGGCGCGGTTTCCCAGTTTTTGAGTTCCGCCATCAGCTTTTCGCGTTCCGGCCCTTCCGGCACGTTCAGGGCGTTGGTGGCGTCCAGATTGTACGGGGTGGGTTCCCCAATGTAGTCAAAGCCCGTCCATACATATTCTCCCGCGCTGTTGGGATTGTCTTCCTGAGCGGCGAATTCACATCCGGGCGGTTGGCCCAGCCGGGGCGTACAGGTCATAGGAACTGACCTGGTAGAGGTAAAATCCCTTGCCCTTGTTCCAGTCCACGGGGAAGAAGTATTCTCCGCGGGAGCTGACACAGGAGGCGGTTTCCGCACCATAAAACGGCTGGTGGGGGCGGTCCTTGGCGAAGTCCTTGTAGGCCCAGGGCTTGTAGTTGTAGCCGTAAACATCCAGGGTGTCCCCAAAGCCGTTGCGTGCGGCATTGGCGTTGTTGCAGCCGGAAGTCACTTTGCGCGTGGGGTCTTCCCGGTGGAAAAGATCCGTCAGGGTTTGGGAGATATGGTGCAGATTTTTCATTCCCTGTTCCGGAACTTCATTTCCCGAACTCCATGCAATGACACAGGGGTGGTTGCGGTCCCGGTGGCAGAGGTTAACCACGTCCCGTTCATGCCATTCGTTAAAGGATTCGTTGTTGACGCCTTCTTTGGAGCATTGCCATACGTCGAAAAGTTCGTCAATGACCAGGATGCCCATTTTATCGCACAGGTCCAGCACTTCCGGCGCAGGCGGGTTGTGGGACGTGCGGATGGAGTTGACGCCGAATTCCTTCAGGATTTCAATCTGGCGTTCATAGCCTCGCGTGTGGGCGGCGGAGCCGAGCGGTCCTAGGTCATGGTGCTGGCAAACGCCCTTGAGCTGCACGCGCTCCCCGTTAAGGTAGAATCCCGTGGGTTTCCATTCAACGGTTCTTACGCCGAAGTTGGTGAATTTGGTCGATGACTTTGTCTCCCATCCTGACCGTGGTTTTCATCTTATACAGATGGGGAGCGTTTAGGGTCCACAGAGTGGGGTTTTTGAGCGTCAGCGTGCTGGTGATTTTGCCCTTTTTCCCCGGCGGGAATTTTTCTTCCCCTTTGGTGGTTGTGGAGGCTACGATTTTACCTTCGTCCAGGATTTCTTCAGTAACAGTGGGGATGACGGCTTTGTCCGTGGTGTTTTTCACCGTGGTGTTCACTTCCACCTTGGCGGCGGATTTGGTGATTTCCGGAGTTTTGACGAAAAACGCCCCAGTGTTCGATGTGCACAGGGTTGGATTCCGTGAGCCACACGTGGCGGTAGATGCCGCCGCCCGGATACCATCGGGAGGTGCTGGGGGATTGTCCACTCTGACGGCAATGGTATTTTGCTGCCCGAATTTCAGGAAGGGCGTGATGTCCACGCGGAAGGAGCTGTAACCGTATTTCCATTCGCCGGCCAGGTGTCCGTTCACATAAATTTTGGGGCGGGACATAACGCCGTCAAAGTCCAGATAAATTGGTTGCCCTTGGCGTCCGCCGGGATTTCCAGCGTTTTGCGGTACCAGCCAATGCCGACCCAGGGGAGTTTTCCGGTTCTGTTTTCAATTTCCATCCGGAAGGGTCCTTCCACGCCCCAGTCGTGCGGCAGGTTCAAGGAACGCCAGTTTTGTCGTTGAAAGAGGGGCTGGAGGGATTGTCCGCCTTACTGGTTCCGGCGGCGGCCTGAGGGCGGATAATTTCCCCCTTGTCGTTTTTAAAGGTGATTTCACGGATGCTGGCCCAGTTGCTCTGGTTGTTGCCCGTGACGGTGATGCGGAAGTATCGCGGTTTGCCGGTTTTGTTTTCTACCGTGTCTTCCTTGGAGTCGTTTTGCCCGGAAGTTTTGTCTTCAATAGTTGCCCAGCGTTTTCCGTCACCGGAGCCTTCCAGCTTGAAAAAGATGGTTGCTTTGTTTTTCCCACAGGATGTTAACGGTTTTTTTACATCTACGGGGCGTCCCATGTCCACGGTGATTTTTCTCCGCTTTTGCCACTGGCGGCACACCAGCGGGTGGACTTGTCCCCGTCCACGGCATTGTCCGCCGGATTGCCGGATTCTTCACTGGTGGCAGTGGCGAATCCCATGGCTTTTCCCGGTTCCGGTTGCGTACTGCCATCCGGCATTTTCCCGGAAACGGGCGAATTTCCAGTTCCAATCCAGGCTCTCCGTTTTGGTTGCATTCAGAGGCGCCGCCATGAGGCTGGCGATGCTGAACGCAGTAATGCAGAGGGTCGTGCGTGTAATATTGGTGAACATATCTGTGATATTACGACTGGAAATCTGCCATCTTGCAAGATTTTATTCAGCAGGATACGGGTTCTGCCCGGATGACGTCGGCAGGGTTCGACGCGTCAGGCGGGATGACTTGCGGCCGCCGTCCAGTTATGTATGAAGGCGTCTTCCGGAGATATGGGCGAGGAAGATGCCCCCGGCAGGAGAAGGAGAGCGGACGGAACGGTTGGCGGAAAGAAAAACAGAGGAATGAAAGAGAACGCCGGACCGGCCTTGTTGAATGGGCCGGTCCGGCAATGGGGAAAGGAGAAAAATCAGATGTATATTTTGACGATGGCTTTTTCCGGAGGCGTTCCACCCATTTTTTATAACGTTCATTGCTGCGCTTGTTGCGCGCCATGATGTCAATCTGCTCCTTGATGGCGGAGAGGGGGGCGGCGGCGCCAGTTCCTTTTTCTCCACCAATACGATGGTGAAGCCGGTGGAGTCCACCAACGGTCCGATGATTTCGCCGGGCTGTGCGCCAACGATGATGGCGGCGGATTCCGGGGAGAGCGTGGAGCGTTCCGTAACGGGCCAGTCACCGCCTTTTTCCGCATATAGATCCTTGGGTAGCGTTTGGCCATTTCCTCAAAGGTGGCGTTTTTGGATTTGATTTCCTTGGCGATGAGTTCCGCCAGGTTCAGCTGTACTTCCGGCGTGGAGGCGGAGTCATCCCCCAGCATGGGAATGAAGATTTTCTTGAATTTGATTTTGTCTTTGGTCAGGTCCCGGTATTGTTCTTTGGTAGATTCGTATTCCTGCTGTATTTCCTCCGGAGTAGGCGGTATTTCCTGGTCGTATTTGGAAGCCCGCATGATTTGAACCTGGAGCTGTTTTTTCGTCATTTCCCGGAAAGCGCGGATGGTCATGCCGGAGAGGCTCAGGTTTTTCAGGAAGGCGGAACGATCTCCGTTAAAGGTGGTCAGGATGGTGCGGTTGACTTCCTGGTCAATGAGAGAGTCCCTAATGACGCCGCCCATGCCTTCAAATTCATTGCGGAGCAGTTCTCGCTCCACCAGGTCTTCAATGATGTTTTTTTTCGCCAGGGCCAGTTGCTTGTAGAATTCGGGCCCCTGGTTGGGATACTGGGCCGCGAGCTGTGCTCCGATGGGCATGAGACGCACGCTGACCTCATTGGCCGTGATGGGACGGCCGTTGACTGTGGCGGCAATCCGGTTGACGATCCGCTGGGGCTGAACACGGGATGCCGGCGCTTCGTTCGGAGAGATGCGCTTGGATTCGTCTGGCCGCACCGTTTCCCTGCCTTCATCCCCATGAAGCTGGACGGCTCGTGGAAGGGAGGCCCGTGAATCCACGATGCTTTGCCCCTGTGCGGACAGGGGCATGGTACAGATGAGAAGCGCCTGGATGTGGGTCCTGATATTCATGGGGGAGAGAAGAGTATTTTAATGCCTCCGGCATGATAGGGGACAGTCCTGCAAAGACAATCTATTTCTGGGTATGTATGGATGCTGCCCGGCATGGGCGGGATGCCGGTTCCTGCACTTTTGCTGACTGTGGATGTGCTTGGTCATCGCCGTTTTTCCTGTACAGTATGCGGCGATGCATGATTGCCGTTTATTGAGAGGGAGTGCTCCGTTCCTCCCGTCCGGCCAATATTCCCACGCTGTTTACCAACGCGGCGGCGGCGTGGGCTTCCGTCCGTGGGGCGGATCTGCCGCTTCCCGCCCTGTATGGGGGCGTAGTGCTGATGGGGCTGTGCTTTTTATTCGTATGGCATGTGGGAGAATGACCGTGTGGACGCCAGGTGGGATGCCGCCCGTTATCCGACCGCCCCGTGCCGTGCGGCGCGGTGAGCGTTTCCGTACTGAGGCTGTTGTCTTTGGCGACCGGGTTGTCCGGCCTGGTGCTGAACATGGCGCTGGGCGGGGAATTTGCCGTGGGGGCTTTGCTGCTGATTGTGATTTCCTGTATAATGTGTTCCATAAACTGTGGAGCGGCTCCCTTGTTTTGATGGGGTTGTGCCGCGGGGTGTGGGTGCTGGCCGCCGGCCTGGCATTTGCCCGTTCGGGTGGAGAGTCCGTTCCTCCTCCGGCCTTGCTGTGGTATGCTTTCGGCCTGTTTTTTGTTTACCTGCGTGATTTCTGCCGTAGCACGGCGTGAGGCGGGCAGGCCCCGGGTTCAAAGGGCTGTGACGGTGCTGCTTTCCGGCATGTGCCTGTTTGATGCGGTATGGCTCCTGAGTTTCGGTTCCCTGCTGTGGCTTGGTTCCGTCTTATTATGGGCGGGAACGCGGCTGCTGCAGAAGCTCGGCTGCCGGGCCACATAGGTTTGAGTTGAATTTACATGGGAAGTGTGCATGATCTAACGCGAGAAAGAGGGTTATGAATGAATTGATCATCAAGATAGGTCCGTTGTTCTGGGTTTTGAGCGTTCTGGCCGTTTATGCGCTGGCGGTTGTCGCGGAGCGGATTTTGTATTTTCACAGGATTCAAATTAATACTGGAGATTTTTTAAGAGGTATTTCCAAGCTGGTAAATGCCGGAAAGACGGATGAAGCCCGGCATGAGGCTTCCATTTTACCGGGGACCTGCGGCCCGCGTGGTTTCTTCCAGTGCTGGCGCATGCCGGATTGAGGCGTGAAGAACTACGGACTGTGGCAGAGGATTCCGTTCAGATGGAAGTGTTTCAGATTGAAAAGAATATACGCGGATTGCTGGTAGTGGCTACGGTGAGCCCGCTAGTCGGCGTGCTGGGGACGATCCAGGGGCTGGTGGGATTTTATTCCCAGCCGGGGGTTCTGGAAGGGAAGGCTCCCTCTCTTGCCATGTCGGATGCCGTTTACCAGGCCCTGCTTAGTTCCGCCCTGGGGCTGAGCATTGCTATTCCCGCTTATTTGTTTTATTCCTACCTGGCCTCCCGCTCCCGCCAGATTGTACATTCCCTGGAACGGGCCGGCACGGAGGCCGTTTGCCTGGTGTGTGATGCCCGGCAGAGGCGCGAGGCCGGAGAGAGCATGAACGGCCGGGGCGTGTGAGTGCAACAGGGAAGGAGGAAAGGCATGCAGATCAAGACCCGTTCAACATTGCCCGCGGGGCGTTTTCATTCAGGTGGTCGTCCTGCTGGATTTGGTTGTTCTTGTCTTCGTGCTGACGATCATGACTTCCCGTGTGGGAATGGCGTACGGGTATGAGGTAAAGGCTCCTTCTTCCCATTTTCTGATGAATATTGTGGGGATGTTGAGTTTATTTCAGTTACGGCTGGCGACCAGCCCGCTTTTTATATCGGAAACCGCCTGATTGAAGGCGGGCTGCCCGGCGTTTCCTCAGAATTGACCGGATTTCCGGGAGCATGGGGAGAATGGGAGCCGTATGGGGATTGCCCTGCGTTTGGATGATTCCGTTTCACGGGCCCTGGAACAGCAGCTGGTGGATATGGTGCTTGCCAAGGGATGACGTGTTATATTGCCGCCGAGCCCGCGGATTGATTTTTTTCCCTTGTTACCTCATGAAGCTGAATAAAAAGAGCCGGGATAAAATTTCGACCTTCATTTGGGATTGACGTTTGACTGAGGGAAACCGGCCTGTTGCGCTGGCGTATTTTTTCTGTGGATGCTTTTTTTGGCGTTTGCGCTTTTGCCGCCGGCCTTTTTGTCCATGTGGAGGTGCCGGAAATCCGCAGCAGGGGAGATCAGCCGGGTGCCGTGGTGCTGCTGCCTGCAGATAATCCGCGCCTGCATCAGTATGTGCTGCGCAATACCCTCTGCCTGTGAGAGGCCCCGTTTGGGCTGATCCGGTGACGGCCGGCCCGACCGGGGAAATGGGTGTGACTTTGCCTTCTCCGCGTTCCGCAGATACGCCTCTGGCCCCTCTCCCCCCCGTGTCCGTGCCCACTGTGGCGGATCAGGTCTGGCGTATGTGGCAGCATCCGGATTTTCATATACGCGCCATGATGAATCCTTCCTTGAGATTTCCGGAACATGCATTCCCTATTTGTCTTTTGTTCCCCGGGGCTGGATGGACGGATTGTTACAGCCGGCTCCTGTCCGGTTTTTCCAGAAGTGAAGATCACACGGTGCTGAGGAGTGATTTTTTTGTGGTGGTGGATGTATGGGGCGTTCCTTCTCAAGTTTTGTTACTGGAGTCTTCCGGAAGTAATGGAGCGGATGAGTCCGCAATGAGGGTCGCCCGGTCTTTGCGCTGGGTTCCGTCCCGGGAGCCGCGGAGCGGCACCATGTCCATCGAATGGAAGGAGGAAGAGCCGTGAATATGATCCTCCAAGATTTTTTGATGCGCCTGTTTTTACTGGGCGCCGGCGGTTTTGCGCTGTGGTGTCTGTTTGCCTGGCTGTGGGATGGATACGATCTTTCCTGGATCGGAGGCGCAAGTTCCAGTGCCGGATATGCGGATTCCGGTTTTATATGGAGAAGGGGATTTCCGTGCGGAGTGCCCACATTGCGGTGCGGCCAATAAAAAGAGCTGAAAAAACTCCGGGCAGGAAATGGCACCTGGGACGTTTCCGGCGGCTCTAATAAATCCGCAGAGATTCTTCATCAATGGGGAGCGAGTCCATGCCCAGGTCTTCCGCACCGTGTGTTCCCATTTCTTCCCGAACATAGATGACGTCCACCCGGCTGCTCTTGCCTTCGCCGGAACGGTAGCGGATGCGCGGTTCCCTGATGACGACGGTATTGCCCCCCCATGGCCGCAGCTTCCTTGGTGAAGTAGTCGATTAGTTCCTTGTCTTCCATAGAGACATGGACAATGCGCCCTTTCCGGCCCGTTAAAATGCCCCACGTTGGTGTATTCCCCATGGGGTATTCGTCAATGACCAGAACTTCGTTCTGGGGGATGGGCGCACGCGGAGGACCGGAAGTGACCGGCGTCCACGCATTGGGGCCGGAGGGAGAAGAGCAGGCTGTAATCAGGCTTGTAATGAGGCAGAAGGCCGGACTGAAAAAAGGAGCTTTCATGGTTGTCCTGCCGTCAATAATCGGCAGGCGGCACAAAAATGCAACGGTAAACTTCGTTGCCGTCATGAAAGATTTGGACCATGACACGCTCCGGAGTTCTTTTAACGCAATAGGAGTCGTGTTCTTCAGGGATGGGGGCGCATAACGGCGCGTGCTGCGGCGCGCAAAGACATGCTGGCGGAATACTCCCACGACGGCATGATTGCTCATTTTGACAATGGTATAGTAGTCGCTGGTAGGCAGGGTGATGGAAGGTGGAACGTCTTTGGCACTCACGGGCAGAATTATAGATGGCGGCTGAAAACAATGTCGAATCTGAAATGTGGCATGGGAGCACGTCCGAAACATCGGCGCATCAGTCCGTGCGTCCCATCATTTCCCGCGTTTCCTGAATAGTATGCGCCTGGGCCTGCCGCGCACTCATGATAGTTGGCTGTCCAAAGCTTTGTCTCTTGGCTTCAATGTCCCGGTTGACAGTGCGGCCGAGGCGCTTGTCCGCATCTTTCCAGGAGCGTCCATGAAAGTCGGATTGCTGCGTGGCGTATTGTTTGGAGGCATCCTGCCAGGAGTGGGTATTTACTCCCCCTGGCGCGGGCGATGAAGTCCGGCGTTTCCAGTTTATCGTCCGTGAAGGATTTGATGCCGTCCCATTTCTTCGTTTCAAACCGGGTGGATGCGCCGTCAAATTTCTTTTTTTCAAAGGATGCGGTTTCAAAAGCCTTTTTTCGATTTGAGACGTGTTGCCGCTGTACCGGAGCCCTTCAAAGGAACTCCGTTTTTGGGACACCATCCTGGTGTTTCCTTCCTTGTCCGTCTGCTGGCCGAAGCCGCCAGCGAATTTCGCTTCCAGGGCATCCATCAGCTCTGCGTCCGTTTTTTCCGAATCAGGGCGTTGCCGGGGCTGAAAGTTTGTAGCTACCGTGCGTTCTGTAGCACAGGAGCAAAGTGCTGCTACGGTGATCAGAAGAAGGTGCTGTATCCGGAACATGCTCACGTTCCCCTTATATTCCCGAATGCCGCGCAAATTGCAAACAAAAAGGCGCCTCCATTGCTTGATGGAGACGCCCGAGTAATCTGTCTGATCCCTGTGGGGATTACTTGGAGGCGGTCAACTTGGCGACCTGGTCCTTCAGTTCCTTGCCGACCTTGAATTTGACGACGGAGCGGGCCGGAATCGGCACGTCCTGGTCAGGATTCTTGGGATTGCGGCCTACCTTGGGCTTCACTTCCTTCACCTGGAAGGTACCAAAGTTGCGAATCACCACACGGTCACCTTCCGCAAGTGTGCTGGAGATAATGTCCACGGCACGCTGTACGATGTCGAACACTTCAATCTGAGTGAAGTTGGTTTCGGCGCTGATTTTGTTAACGAGGTCTCGTTTTGTTAATGTTTTAGCCATATGGAGAGCAGAATGATATGAATGTATGAGTTTTATAGTTCAGCGTGCATGATTTGTCTCCCTAAAAAATCACATAATCCGTGGCATGCTTGATTTTTACGTCCTCAACCGCGTGATGCGGGAATTTTGCTTGACCGGAATGGTTGGGATGCTTCCATTGCTTGCCCCCGGAGTGTTCCGGCTCCGGGAAGGATATATGCGAACCACGTTTACAACCATGCTGACTGACGCCCAGGCCGGAAGGCTTGAGTCCATTCTTGAGGAAAAGGGGTTTGAAAGAAGAGAGGTTCCCTATGCGCGTTTTTCATTTGCCGGGCCTGCCCTGCTGGCGACGGTTTACGAGAAGAAGAACAAGCTTCTTCTGCAGGGAAAGGGAACGGATGATTTTATAGAGTTTACGCTGGAACCGCAGGTGACCGGAGTTTTGGCCCAGCCGGAAGAGATGGAAGAAGGAGGTGGTTTTGTTCCCCACTTCGGGATTGACGAGAGCGGAAAGGGAGATTACTTCGGCCCGCTGGTGGTGGCCGGCGTTTATGTGGACGGGGGCATCGGCGCCGCATTGCGCAAGCTGGGCGTTTGTGACAGCAAGCTGGTAGGGTCTTCATCCAGAATCCGTTGCCTGGCAGAGGGGATCCGCAGGGTGCCGGGCATCCGGTTTCATCTGGTAAGCATTGGCCCGGAACGGTATAACCAGCTTTATCCGAGTTCGGGGAATTTGAACCGTTTTTCTCGCCTGGGGGCATGCTACGGTGATTGAGGGGCTGGCGGCCAAGGTGCCGGATTGTCCCATGGCATTGAGCGACCAGTTCGCCAATCCGTTTGTTCTGAAGAGGGCGCTTGCCGCCAAAAAGGTGTGTCCGGCTGGAACAGCGTGTCCGGGCGGAGAGTGATGTTGCTGTGGCTGCGGCATCTATTCTGGCGCGCGAACGTTTTGTGAACTGGATGGATGCGGCGGGAGAGGGCGCCGGCATGAAGTTGCCGCTGGGAGCTTCCGGCCAAGTGGTGAAAGCTGCGCGCCAGCTGGTGGCCCTGCATGGGGAAGAAATGCTGCCCAAGGTGGCCAAGATGCATTTTAAGACCACACGGAATGTGTTGAAGTAGGGAATCAGGCCGGAGTGGCGCAAGGGGGGCGCTTCTTTTTTCCATTTCCGTCTCCTACGGAAAGGACGGTGATTCTGACTTTGTCCAGCCCATGGTGCTTCATGTCCAGCCGTTCTGCGGCTTCTTCACTAAGATCTATGATTCTGTTTTTGATGAAGGGCCCCGGTCGTTTACGCGGACTTTTACGGTTTTGCCTGTTCGAAGGGATTGAACGAGCACTTCGCACGGGAGGAAGGGTGGGATGCGCTGCGTGCAGATGCCAGGGGCGCACGTTTTCTCCGATTGCCGTTTTTCCGCTGACGAGCCCCCAAAGGGCGCATTCATTGTAATGGGAGGCAATTCCCGTTTGTTCATACACCAGCGCCTGTTCCACGTTCATGGGATGGTAGCGATGCCCCCGGATGGTATAGGGGCGGGTCATGTAGCCCGGATAATCCCGGCTTTTGGGAGAGGACGAGCAGGATGCCAGCCATAGCAGCCCGGCCAGCACGGACATTCCCCTGAGGATACCTGTCTGCATGATTTTATTATATGGACGGGGTGATGATGAAATGCAAGACGCGGGCGCGTTTTTCCGCCCGTGAGAAGCAGTCTTCCGGAAGTGGCGTGATGTTTCCCGGTGCCAAGCGGGCCGGTTTTTCATTGCCGTTTCTATTTTGATTTTGGTTGACTTGGCTGGTTCGCTTGCGTAGCGTTGATGCGATTCTGGGAACTTACTACAATAATAGATAACATAATGAGCAGGCAGGCATTTTATCCGCATCTCTCAGTGGATTGTGTGTTGATCGGGTTCGATGAAGAAGGTTTGAAAGTCCTTCTGGTTGAGAAGACGCAATTTGAACCCGGCCATACCGGCGCCATTTCCAAATTGCCCGGCGATTTGATTTATGAGGAGGAAGAACTGGATGCCGCTGCCCGCCGCGTTTTGTTTGACATGACCGGCATGTCTTCCCCCATTTGGAACAGTTCCATACCTTCGGTGCGCCATCGCGCATCAAGAATCCGGAGGACAGGGCATGGGTGGAGGCTGTTTCCGGCCAGAAGATAGGACGCCTGGTGACGGTGGCCTACATGGCCATGCTCAGGATTTCCACCAAGCTGCGCAAACTGATGGAAAGCCACAAGACCCGCTGGGTTCCTGTAGATGATTTGCCGGAACTGGCGTTTGATCACCGGGATATTATTGACCTGGCGCTGGAGAGAGTGCGTTCTTCCGTGAAGAAGGAGCCTGCGCTGATTTATGACATGCTGCCTGCCAAGTTTACGGCTCTTCAGCTCCGGCGGCTGAATGAGGAGATTCACGGCAAGTCCATGGATGTGCGTAATTTCCACAAAAGATCGCTTCCCGCCCCTACATTGTGCCGCTGGATGAGAAGGAGGAGGGGTTCCTCACCGCGCCGCGCGCTATTACCGTTTTGACCGTAAAATTTATAATCGCCTTTATTGCCGGAGCTGACGGTTCCGGGCCGTTCTGGCTTATTTTTTCCGTTTTTTCGGGCCTCTTCCCGCCATGCTTGCGGGGAGAGGGTCTTCTCGTTTGACAGAGTCCGTTTTGTAACGCATCTTATCCGCACGTTGATTCCCATGATAAATCCGGCCTTTATTCCAGACGATTTTTTCAAGGTGCTGGCGCCTTCTGATATTTTTGGCGCGGATGGTCCGTTTGAGGTTGATTTGGGGTGTGGGGACGGAGGATTCCTGCTTCAGATGGCGGCCCATTATCCGGAGCGCCGTTTTCTGGGAATAGAACGGCTTTTGGGCCGCGTACGGGGGTTTGTTCCCGGGCGGCCGTCCGCGGGTTGGATAACGTGAAGGTGTTTCGCGTGGAAAGCCGTTACTTTCTGGAATGGATGATGCAGCCCGGCTGCATTTCCCGGCTGCATTATTTATGTCCGGATCCTTGGCCCAAGGAGAGGCATCATAAGAACCGGCTGGTGCAGGAGGATTTTCTTCCCGTGCTTCACCGTTCCCTGTCCGATGGCGGGGAGTTCCTGTTCAAGACGGATCATGAAGGATATTTTCTGTGGGTGCTGGACCATGTGGCGCGCAGCGGTCTGTTTAGCCGTGCCAGTTGGGATGAGGACGATTTTATCCCCGTACGGATTTCCAGCTTCAATGGGAGGCCATGGGAAAGCCGATTTACCGCGCCCGCTTTATCAAATTGCAGAAAGTCTGATTCCGATGCCTTTTATACTTCATCAGAAAGATTCCTCCACGGCTGCGCGCCTGGGGTCGCTTGAGTTGCCGCATGGACGGGTTTCCACCCCATTTTCATGCCGGTGGGAACGCAGGGTTCCGTGAAAACCATGCATCCGCAGGATTTGGAGATGCTGGGAGCTGAGATTATTCTGGGAAATACCTATCATTTGTCCCTACGCCCCGGTTCCGCTTTAATTAGGCAAATGGGCGGATTACACAAATTTTCCTCCTGGAACCGCCCTATTTTGACGGATTCCGGCGGGTTCCAGGTCTGGTCCCTTGCCAAGCTCCGTAAAATTACGGAAGAAGGGTGCGTTTCCAGAACCATTTGGACGGGGCGTACATGATGCTGAGCCCGGAGCGGTCCATGGAGATCCAGGCGGACCTGGGCAGTGATATCGCCATGCTGTTTGACGAGTGCCCCCCTTATCCCTGCGACAGGAAGTACGCGGAAGCCTCCCTGGGGTACACGCTTCGTTGGGCCCGCCGCTGCAAGGCGTGGGTGCAGGAACATCGCCCCCGTTCCGGGGAAGGGCGTCAGCACCATTTCGGTATTGTGCAGGGTTCCGTGTATGCGGATTTAAGAAAGAAGTGCGCGGAAGAACTGGCCGCCATGGACTTTGACGGGTACGCCATCGGCGGCGTTTCCGTGGGTGAGCCGGAGGATGAAATGCTCCGCGCCATTGATCATTCCGCTCCCTGGCTGCCGGAGGAGAAGCCCCGGTACGCCATGGGGCTGGGCACCCCCCCCCAATTGCTGGAAATGATTGCCCGCGGCGTGGATATGTTTGACTGCGTAATGCCTACCCGCCTGGCTCGCCACGGCGTGGCGCTGACTCCGGACGGCCCCATGCATATCAAGAATCAGCGCTGGGCGGCGGATTCCCGCCCGATCGACCCGGAAGGGCATCCGCATGTCACACAATTCTCCCGCGCTTACGTGCGCCACCTATTCAAAGCCGGTGAAATACTCGCTTTAAGATTGCTTTCTTTCCAGAATCTGGAATTCTATCTCCGGCTAATGGCTCAGGCGCGTGAGGCCATAGCCGCCGGCACGTTCGGCTCCTTCAAGGATTCGTTTATCGCGCGGTATAAAGCAAACGACATTTTATGAATATCTTTATGTTAGCACAGGCTCAGGATGCGGCGGGCGCCGCCGGGCAGGAACCCGCAAATATGTTTCAGCAGATTCTCGCCAGCCCCATGTTCATGTTTGTGATTATCATCGTCCTGTTCTGGGTGATGCTGATCCGTCCCCAGAGGAAGGCGCAGAAGGAGCAGCAGGCGCGCATCGCGGCCCCTGCAGCGCGGGGACAAGGTGGTCACAAACGCAGGGCTGCACGGTTTTGTGGAAAAGGTGAATGAGCGCACCGTTTCTCTCAAGATTGCGGAAGGCGTGGTGATTGAATTGGAAAAGAACGCGATCGTTCAAGTGGAGAAGTAAGTTTTTCCGCTTTCCGTACGTTTCCTGCATCCGCCCGTGTCGCCCGCCGGCAGGGGCGGATGTTTATTTTTGAAACCGTCTTTTCCCGGCGGGGTTAATAAGAATGATCATGAGATTGCCTCACACGTTCATCCTGTCCTGTTCCGCGGCGCTGGCGTTCGGTCTGTTCCCGTTTGCGGCAGGGCAATCCGTGGCTTCCGGCGACCGCGGGAAAATGGAAACTGCCCCAGGCCCGGACTGGAATGCCTTCAGGTGACTTTGCTCATCCGCCAAATGGTTTTGGACCGCTATGACAGCACGGGCACGGGAATTTTGTCCGAACAGGACAAGGCCCGGTTGGTGGAGGATGCCCGCTCTGCGCGAAGGGAGGCCAGAAAAGCCTTCCTGAGGAAGTTTGATAAGGATGGGGACGGAAGGCTTTCCCCGGAAGAGTACAGGGCTTTCCGGGAACATGTAGAGAAGCGGCGCGGGGTGCGCAGGCCGGATGCCGGGCCGGACAAGAGAGACGGAATTCCGTTTTACTCTCCCGCCGAGAGGAAGGAAATTCTCCGCCGCCCCCTCCGGCAGAGGGGGTGGAAATGCCCATGGTGGAAATTCCGCACGGTGGGACGGAAGCACTTCATGGTTGCTCCCGGATTGTTTCTGCTGACTCGTAACATGTTGCTGCAGAATTATGATGCCAACGGAACGGCCGCATTGATCCGGAGGAACATGCCGTTGTCATGAAAGATGCCGCGGCTCTGTACCAGGCCAAAATGAAGGAAATGATGGAGCTTTACGATTTGGACCAGGACGGTGTGCTCAGCCCGGTGGAGAGAGAGCAGGCTCTGGCGGACAGCCATAAAGACAGCCCTTTGTATGCCATGGAAGAACCGGACGATATTGATTTGTTCATCCGGGCCAATATTAGTGAAGTGCTGCTGAAGGAGTCGCCGGTGGATGCCGGGGATGACAAGGATAAAGGTACGGAGTAATTTATTCTTCATGATGGGGATTCCTCTGGAACCGGAACAGGGCTTTCTTCAGTATCTGGAGGTGGAAAAGCAGGCTTCTCCTCATACGGTGGAGGTGTACGCCCGCGCCTTTGCGCCAGTTCAGGGCCTGGGCGGCTGATTCATTCCCAGGGTGGGAGAATTGTACGCCGGACCAGATGAGGGACTGGCTTTTCCAGGAGCTGAAGGATGAAGCCGCCACGTCTTCCATCCGGCTGAGGTTTGCCGCCTTGCGCAGTTTTTACCGTTTCATGATGCGGAGGCACGGGCTGGAGACGAATCCGATGACGGGCGTTTCCCTTCCCAGAAGGAAGAAAACGCTTCCCGTTTTCCTGACACTCAACCAGATGTTGGAATTGTTGGAGCTTCCCTATAAGACGGCCGTTCCCTGCCAATGCTCCCGCATGGCTTCCCTACCGTGATGCCGCCATATTGGAACTTTTTTATTCCTGCGGGATGCGCCTGAGGGAACTGGTGGGGCTGGATGTCGGCAGTGTGGACCACCGTTTCCGGGGCGTGAAGGTAATGGGGAAAGGGCGCAAGGAGCGCATCCTGCCTGTGGGAACTCCTGCTCTGGCTGCTCTGGAAACTTATGTTTCCATGGCCTGTCTGCCGAAGAATTCCCCTTGTTTGTCTCCCGTATAGGAACCCGGTTAAGCGCTCGCTCCGTGCAGATGATGCTGAACAAATATGTGAAGCTGTCTTCCATTCCTTTTACCATTTCTCCCCATAAGATCAGGCATACATTCGCCACGCACATTCTGGAGGCAGGGGCGGATCTCCGTTCCGTCCAGGAACTGCTGGGCCATGCTTCCTTATCCACTACCCAGATTTACACGCATGTGACGCGTGCCAGAATGGCGGAAGTTTACAGACAGGCGCATCCCAGGGCATAAGGGTTTTTTGTTTCATGAAGGAAGAACTTATGTTCGCAGGTATTCTGCTTCTTTCCCAGGCATCTCCGGGGCCCGACCAGGCTTTTTGTTACCCGGAGCACGCTGGCTTACGGCTTTGGCGCGGGAGTGATGGCTGCTTTGGGCATTGGTACCGGAATAGTTGCCCATGCTGCACTGGCTTGTACAGTAGGAGCATCCGTTTTTCACAGTTTCCTGGGGGTGGGGCTGTTTTGCGTCGCTTCCTGCTGGATGCTGTATTTGGCATAGAAAATATGGCCGAGGGGGAGGAATGCTTTCCTTGCCGGGTGCGGGATATTTCCCCGGCTTCCTGTATTTACCGTGATGCTCTGGTGACTAACCTGATGAATCCCAAGGCCACGTTTTTTTTTTGTGGCTCTTTCCGCTCCGCTGTTGGAAAAAATCATGATCCTTCCGATGCTCTTTTTATCTGTTTTTTTAATCGTGGCGACGGGAACGGCGGGCTGGATTTTTGTGGGCTCTTGTTTTTCGGTGGCAGCCCATTCGTTCCTTTTACGGACGGTATGCCGGAATACTGATGGAATATTGTCCCTTGTGCTGGCGGGGTTCGGATTCAGCATGCTGTATTCTTTTGGCCGCATGGCGGTGGAAAAATTTTTCCTGATGCAGAAATGGAGGAGAGGCTTTTTTCCTGTAAAAATAACTCTGGTATTGACAATGACTCCATTATATCGCATACATCTGCACCCGCTGTGGAAAGCCGAACGCGCACGCATGTGAGTGGCAAGGCGCGCAAGTTTTCCATTAACACCTTTTATTTATAATTGATATGGCAGTAGCAATCAGACTCAACCGTCAGGGTTCCAAGGACCGTCCTTACTACAAAATCGTCGTTGTCGACAGCCGCGCGCGTCGTGACGGCCGTTACATTGAGCAAGTGGGCTCCTATGACCCCATGAAGGAAGGCGTCAACTATACCATCAATCTGGAAAAGGTTGACAAATGGCTTGCCAACGGAGCACAGCCCTCTGAAACGGTGAATTCAATGATCCGTAAGGCCCGTAAGGCTTAAGCCTTTTCCGGTGCATTATTATTTTCCTGAAGGCGTTCCTTTAATGGGATCGCCTTTTGTTGTTCTTGTGCGTGGAGCGGGAAAAAGGGCTTCCCCGGAAGCGCTTGCGTTAGATGAATCAGAAAGAGAAAAAATTTCCCGCTCACGGAAAAACGGGTCGGCATTATTGCCGTCGGGACCGGAATACTCTGGCGGATTCCAGAATGCCGAATGCGATTTCATGGATGTGGAGATTGGCCGTATCAATGGTCAAGTGCGCCGTTTCCTGGTAAAAATCATGCCGTTCATTCATGAGATGTTCCAGCACGGCCTTGGGATTGGGTTGTTGGAGCAGGGGGCGGTTGGTGCATCTGGAAATACGCTGGTACAGGATGTTTACGTCTGTATGGAGCCAGACGACGAAGCCCAGTTTTTTTCAGTAGCAGCCGGTTTTCCGGTCTGATAATGATGCCTCCTCCTGTGGAAATAATGCGGCTTTGTGCGGCGGCCGTCTGAAGCTGTTGCAGGATTCCGGTTTCCAGGTCTCGAAAATGTGATTCCCCATGAATTTTGAAAATCTGCGGAATGTGCATTCCCGTCTGGCGTTCGATTAACTGGTCCGTATCCGTAAAACCAAGGTTCGTTTCCCGGTGCAGTTCCTTTCCGATGGTAGTTTTGCCGCACCCCATCAGCCCGATCAGGATGATGTTTGGCAAGGATGTTGGCGCGGCCCCCTTCATGGCCTGATTGTACTCAATCCGGCGGCGTGAGAAAACAACTTTTTAGCCGTATGGCCTTTTCCTGCGCCAGCTTTCACTCGGGGAAGTCCGTAAGGGTGGAGTGAAGTAAAGGCAGTTGGAAAAAGAGAGGGAAGTATGAGGCCGCAGGACGTGCTCTTATTCATTTGTCTGTTTTCTCCTTTCAGGGGAAGGAGGTCTTGCTTGACGCAGGAGCTTCTTCAGGCAAGGATAAGGCCATGCAAACCGAAATGTTCGAGGTAGACCCCCTGTCAGACAACCGCAAGCTGTATGTTCGTGCGGCGGAAGCGCTGGCTGCGGGAGCGCTGGTAGGGATTCCCACGGAGACTGTATACGGCCTGGGGGCAGATGCCTTGAACCCGGAAGCGGTAGCAAGGATTTTTGAAGCCAAGGGAAGGCCTTCTTTTGATCCGCTGATTATTCATGTGCATCATGGGAGTGAGGTGGAAAAATATACCGCCGTTCCGGAGGGGCTGAAAGATCTGGTGCATACGCTTGCCTCCAGATTCTGGCCGGGGCCGCTGACCTTGGTGTTGCCAAGGCGGATATCATTCCGGATATTGTAACCAGCGGCCTTCCTACGGTGGCCGTTCGCGTAAGCGCTCATCCTGCCATGCGGGGGGGTGGCGAAAGCGCTGGGGCGTCCTATAGCTGCGCCCAGCGCCAACCGCTTTCGGCCATATCAGCCCTACTTCCGCCTCTGCCGTACAGAAGGAATTGGGGGGCAGTATTGAAATGATTCTGGATGCCGGAGCCTGTTCCGAGGGGCTGGAAAGCACGATTGTGCGCCCTGTGCTTGACGAGAAGGGCAAGCCCTCTCTGGAATTGCTGCGTGAGGGGCCGGTGACCCGGGAACAATTTCGCAACTTGGTTAAGGTGGTGCGCCGCAAGCCTTCCTGCCGTCCTGTTTCGGAAGAATCTCCGGCGGATGCGCCGGGGCAGCTCACCAGCCATTACGCCCCGCGCAAACCTATGCTGCTGCTGGAACCGGGGGAAAATTTTGCCCCGGTGGAGGGGGTGAGGTACGGCTTGCTTTCCTATGAAGGAACGTCCGCTCTTGCCCGGGAAGGGGATTGGGCGGAAGTGGTAGCCATGAGTCCCGGCAGCGGGCGGCTGGCAGAAGCTGCCGTGCGCCTGTTTGCCCTGATGAGACAGATGGATGAAAATGAAGCTATTGACGTCATTGTGGCGGAATCCGTTCCGGAATCCGGCCTGGGCCGCGCTATTATGGATCGACTGCGACGCGCTTCTGCCGTCAGGGAGTAACTTGCCCTCGGTTTGCAAAATATGTTAAAGTCATTGCAGATTCCTTTTTGATTTTATGGCCGCTACGTTATTTGAAAAAATCTGTTCTGGGGAAATCCCCGCGGACATCGTATATCAGGATGAACTGTGTGTTTGCTTCCGGGACATTAGTCCACAAGCACCGGAACATTTGCTGCTTGTTCCGCGCAAGCCCATTCCCCCGCCTTTCCGAGGCCGGGGAGGAAGATGCCGTCCTTCTGGGACCCATGATGCTGGCAGTCGGGCGGATTGCCCGGACTCTTCATCTGGATGAAGGTGGCTTTCGCCTGGTCACCAACAATGGGCATGACGCCGGGGAAGCTGTTCCCCATTTGCACATGCATCTGTTGGCAGGCCGCAAGCTGGAATGGCCTCCCGGTTAGGCCGGAGCAGAATTCGGGCATTGCCTGAAAGAGGAACGGATGTGTCATTTTCCATGAATGGTGCCGCCCTGCCTGCTTGTCAGGCATTAAGTATGCCTGTAAGATATACTCATGAAAAGATTGCTGGTAGAACTGGAGAACTTGCCGGAGGCAGGAAAAAAATACAGCGGCGAACTGGATTCTGAAATTTTCGGCATTGATGATGAAGAGGTTACTTCTATTGGGCCTCTTGCTTTTGATTTGCATGTGCAGAGATTTGAAAATGAATTGTTTGTAAGAGGCAATATTTCCGCCCCCTTCAAATTCCGCTGCGTGCGTTGCTTGGGCTACTTTGACTACGTGGTGGAAGTTTGTGATTTCACAGCTTCTTTCCAGATTGATTCACAGAATGTTGTGGATGTTTCAGATTCCTTGAGGGAAGAAATAGTTCTGGATTTTCCGGCATACCCGAAGTGTGCTGACGGAGGCATGGAAAAAACGACTGTATGGCGAAAACTCCGTATTTTGGAGTGGACAAAGAGGGGGAACGGGTGTAAACAGTTCTGCCCCGATCAGGAATAGCGGCGTGGGACGCCCTCAATGAACTGGGAGATCATTATTAATCACCTTTTACCAACTAAAATTATGGCAGCACCTAAGCGCAGAACGTCCAAGATGAAGCAGCGTACCCGCCTTGCCGCTCAGGCATGGCGTGCGCCGAAGCTCCGCAAGTGCCAAATTGCGGCAGCAGCACCCCCGCCATACCGCCTGCCCCAATTGCGGTACGTACAAGACCCGTTCCGGCAAGGGAAATCGTGGTGAAGGCGGAAGCGTAAGTTCCGCGGGCGCCGCATTTGCCTTGAAAATTATCGCCGTATTGCGGCGCTATCATATAGACTTTCCAGCCGCTTTTGCTTCGCAAAGCGGCTGAACTTGCTGAAGCGGACTGTTTTTTCTGCTAACACATTTCTTCAACAAATAATATGAAGATTGCACTGGATGTGATGGGCGGCGACAATGCGCCCGATATTAATGGACGGAGGCGAAGCGGGCCCTCCGGGATTTCCCTCTCATTGAAAAGATCTACCTTGTGGGAAGGAAGAAACGGTGCGCAGCTCTTGTGACCGCTTGGGGCTTTCCGGTCCGCGCGTGGAGCTCGTTCCGGCTGCGGAAGTTGTGGAAATGAACGAATCCGGATTGCTGGCGGTGAGAAAGAAAAAAAATTGTCCATGTCCATTTCCGTGGATCTGGTCAAGTCCGGAGATGCGGATGCCGTGGTCAGCGCGGGCAACACGGGGGCAGCTGTAGCGGCTGCCACCGTCAAACTGAGGTTGCTTGAGGGTGTGGAGCGTGCGGGCATTGTGACCCAGCTTCCAAATGAATCGGAGTCTGCAATGTGACTGATACCGGAGCCAACCCGGATGCCAAGCCCCGGCATTTGGTAGGGTATGCCGTTATGGCCAGCATTCTGGCGCGTTCCGTTTACGGCAAACAGATGCCTAAGGTGGGAGTTATGAGCAATGGCTCTGAAGATGAAAAGGAAACAGATTTTACCAAAGGAACTTTTTGTCTGTTGAAGCATTTGGAGGAGCGCGGTGCGCTCCCTTTTAAATTTGTAGGCAATGTGGAAGGCCACGATCTTTTTTGAACATGAAATAGATGTGGCTCCTGACAGACGGTTTTACCGGAAACGTCCTGCTGAAAACATGCGAGGCCACCGCCAAGGCTTTCAGCAAATGGCTGAAAGAGGAACTTAAGGCAAACCCGTTCCGCATGGTTGGAGCTGCCTGCGCCTCCGGAGCATTCCGCGCCATGAAAGCACGCCTTTCTGCGGACTCCGTAGGGGAAGCCCTCTTTTGGGCGTTAAGGGCGTGACCATCATAGCGCATGGCAGTTCTACCCCCGTAGCCATCCGCAATGCCTTGAGAGTTTCCATGGAAATGGTCCAGCAGGGCGTCAATCCCCTCATAGAAGAGGAGATGGCCCGGCTGGGCACTATTCCGGAGGTTGCCGAAGTGTACCCCAAATAATCATCATGTTTCAGTTTCTGAAAAAGCATGCCGCCGCCGCGGCAAAAGAAGGAGCTCCCCGGAAGGGGCTGCCTCCGTGTCCCGTTCAGCCGGTGATCGTTTGGACTCCAGCCTGGCGGTATCCGTCGGGTTGTGCGTGCTGGTTTTCATCGTGCTTCAATGGATGGGCAGTTACAGCCCCCATTGGGGAAAATCCATATGGCATCACGTGTCGGAAGCTTTTTCTGCTTTTTCCGTGACGCTGGCGCTGATGCCTATGTACTGGTTATGCGCCGGTTCCCTGCGCAGAAAAAACAAAACCTTTGTCGTCACATGGGGGCGGTTCTGGTTCAGCTCCTGTTTTTGGCTTCATCCGGCATGTAACGGCTGACATTACTTCCGACATAGGCAATGAGCTTTTTGTACATTCCCTATATGATGGCTCCGTTGATTGTCACGGTGCTGCTGGGGCCTCTTCTGGGCATGTTTGCCACTATTTCCATCTGCATGCTTGGCGGATTTTTCATTCTGCCGGGCAATATGCTCCGGAAAAGCAGGTCCAGTTCTGGATTCTGAGCTCTCTCTCCGGCATGCTTACCGTTTTGCGTACCCATAACCTGCGGGATCGCGCCCAGTTGCTGCGGGCGGGATTCTTTGTGGGGCTGCTTGTCATGGTACTGTGTTGCATCATGGGGGTCATCAATCTCCAGGCATGGGATTACAACCTCACTGGAGTTCTGGTTTGCCTGGCCGTGGCTTTTGGCGTAAGCATGCTGACCAGCGTGCTGATCAGCGGCGTCCTGCCTATCATAGAAGGAGCTTTTAAAAATCATTACGCCTATTTCCTGGCTGGAAATGGCGGATATGAACCGCCCTCTCATGAAAAGGCTGCAAATGGAAGCTCCGGGAACTTTTCATCATTGTCTGATGGTTGCCCAGCTGGCGGAGGCAGCGGCGGAAGCCATTGGGGCCAATCCCATTGAATGCCGGGTGGAGGCTTATTACCATGACATTGGCAAAATGCAAAATCCCTTTATTTTATTGAAAATATCATGGATGGTCCCAATCCCCATGATGAGCTGACGCCCAGCATGAGCGCCCGTATCATCATCGACCACGTTCAGGACGGGGTGGCATTGGCCAGGAGAACAACCTTCCGCGTCCTTTGGTGGACGTCATCGAGCAGCATCACGGCACCTCACTGGCTTACTTCTTTTACCGGAAAGCCCTTCAATACCGGGACGAGATCCTGAGCCGCGTGGAAAGCGGCCTGGCTTCTCCGGATGACGTTCCGGAAGTGGTGGAATCCAACTTCCGTTACAAGGGGCCCAATCCGCAGAGCAAGGAAACAGGAATCGTCAGCCTGGCGGACATCGTGGAAAGCGCTACGCGCTCCATGGGTAAAATTTCCTGTGAGGAAATGCAGAAAAGGGTGGATGAACTTTTGAAGCAACGGGTGGTGGACGGCCATTTGGACGATTGCGGCCTTACCTTCGGAGATCTCAAGAAGATCCGCAACAGTTTCATTAAGACGCTGAAAAGCATCCACCACAACCGCATTGCCTATCCTTCCCACAATCCGGAGGCAAAGATTGAAAAAAATGTTCTTCCTGATGTGTCCGTCAGGGAACTGGAAGAGAAAGCGGTGAAAAAGGAAAGTGAGGGCAAAGACGTTCCTGAAATCATGGAGTTGCCCGATGCCGGAATCCGTCAAGAGGGAAAATCCACGGAAGCGGAGATGGAGAACGGCGCGGTTACGGAGAAAAATGAAACCGAATCTTGAACTCTACAATCATCTGGAGGAGGGAGGCTCAATTCATCCGTTACGGATGTCCTGATTGGCGCCTTGGAAAGTTGCCTTCCCTCTATGTTGGCGTTGCCTGAAGGCCCTGTTCCCGTACTTTCCGGATTGGATGAAGTAGAAATCAGCGTGGTTTCCGATGACGTCATCCGGGATGTGCATGCCCGTTTTTTGAATGACCCGACGGCGACGGATGTCATTACTTTTCCGCATGGAGACGGAATAGGAGAGATCATCGTCAGCTTTGATACCGCTATCCGGCAGGCTTCGGGAATTCGGAGAACCTGTTTTCAGAGAACTTTTCCGGTACATGGTGCATGGTCTTCTGCATCTGCACGGATATATAGATACGGAACCGGAGGAACGGGGCGCATGTTTTCCTGTCAGGAGCCTCTGGTGCGGAAGTTTGGAGCGACCCTGGCGGACATTCCTTTTACGCATAACCGCTGTTCCGGCACTTAAAGTGCGCTTTTCAAAGATCCGGGCTTGCCAAGTTGAGATGAACTCTGTTACTCTTTTGCCGCATCATGCGTCCATAGCTCAGTTGGATAGAGCAACTGCCTTCTAAGCAGTGGGTCACTGGTTCGAATCCAGTTGGACGTGCCATTTTTAACCCCGTATTCTTTTTAAGAATACGGGGTTTTTCATGCGATAAAGCTTTTCACCAAAAGGCGGCTTTCTTAAAAATGGAGAGGCAAAGGTAAGTATGGTTAACTCTGGTGAACAGGCTGCATAGAAGCACTATTAAGCATGGTTCGGCCTGTTTTGCCAATCAATAGTGATTGATTTTCGAAACTGGAGGGATGGAGTAATGTGGCTGAAGATTTTTTTCTCTGTGTTGAGAGATAGGATAAGTCTGTGGCCGTCGTGATAAAAAAGGAACAAAAAATGAAAGGATTCCGTGAAAGATTAAGAAGAAAGGCCCGGAAGGCCAGGCTGGAGGAGAACCTGCGATGTTTTAGAAAAATACCGGCATGGGTATGCAAACAGTGCATTTTCAAAATACTCCCGTGGAAAAAGAAAATTTGAACTTTTGAATAATTCTTATTTTATCCGGCGGTGGCAAATCTCTCCGGTTTTGGTAATACGGAAGTATGGAGACGCCTTTTGAATATTCATCCTGAGTGAGTACATTAACGCATAACTCCAGGATTTTATGCATGCCGTACATGGGAAGATCTATGTCCGGATGTAGTTCTTGGAACTTATGAACAATTTCCATTTCCGTTTCCGGAAAATCACGGAATGGTATTGGGAAGCTGAACTTTCCACGACTCGCCTTCATTCATCAGCTTATCGATAAAGAGATATTGGGTGACGGGAATGTTACCGCGTGCAGTAAACCAGGTATGTACGGTGCGGACGGAAACGCGGCATTGTTCCGCAAGCCATCGGCGTGTTTTTGCCGTGAGCCCGGAGCCATTCCTTGATTCTGAGTTTTTTCGGGTCACATTCTTCCGTATTGGAAGGTGGATTCAGATCTGAATCGGGAATCAGGCGTGGAATGATGCGGGAAAGCGCTTTTTTGGTATTGGCCGATATTTTACGAACGCTCATCTGTGCGTAAAAAGTTTGCGGCCGGATGCCTATCTCCTCCGCCAATTGATAGGACTTGCGGTTTTGGCTTTGCAGCCACTCCTTCACCAGAATGCGTATATCGTCGTCAGACATGAATTTGTGCAGATTTGTAATGAAAGAAAAGATAGGGAAGAGGCGATAACAGCACTATTTTCTCTTTCTCTGGAATCGATCCGAATATCGGATCCTCTTTTCAGCTTCTGCTTTTGATGCTGGAAAGAGCATCCAGTGCTTCACTCGCCCATTCCGGAACGGTCAGGCCATGGCGTTCAGCTTCATTCCTGAACTTTTCATACTTTTGAGGAGTAACGGGAACGTGGATGCTGTTCGGATTTTTTGTTTGAGCCAGGCGTGCCTGTTTGGCGTACTCTTCCTTCATGATTCTGATGATAAGGCGTTGTCTGGCACGGGGAATTGGAACAGTGGAAAGCCATTTATCGACCTGACTTTTGCTGACGCCGCAAAGGTCGGCAATTCTGTCCCGGGTCATTTTCGTAAGAGCGAGAAACTTTCTGATACTGGACTTCATTTCATCCATGAGCGCATTTTTCGCATTCAGAAAAATCTGGCAAGCCATTTCTGGCATATTTTCTATTTTAGAAAATAATATTGTCTTTGTGTATCCAAAAAGGTAAATCATTTTTCCTAAATCCAATGAAAATCAAAAAATGTAGATGCCGGGCGTGTTTGTTTTCTTATTCCATATGAAAAACTCCATGGTTAATATCTTTTCTTTTTGGGAATGTTTTGTATTCCATTCTGGTGGAAAGAACACGATAACGGCTCTTCTATCTTTCCTTTCCTTTTTCTATTGGCTTGACGCAGAAGGTTACGGTAGTACCGTGTTACCATGTTAAATTCTCTCTATTGGTTTTAGGATGTTCCATGATTTTTGCGGTGTCTGCCGGAATGCCATTGCACGCAGCTTCTTCTGAGAAAAAAGGAAAACAAAACGGTTGCTTCGGAGGATGCCCTTCCATCACTTGGTCTGGATGGTTTGCCGGATGTATGGATACAGGGAACTCCGGTAAAGGAATGGGAAAAAGGACAAAGTGTACATCTTTGAATTTTGGGCTACCTGGTGTGGCCCGTGCCTGGGCAGCTATGCCCCATATGGAACAATTGCATCAGGCATTTAAGAATAATCCTCATATGCAGGTTATTGGAGTTAACGTCATGGACAGGAAATCTCCGGAATCTCTGAAAGAATTTTTATAAAAACCGTCCATCGCCCCTTACTTATGCCATGGCCGTGGATGTGGATGGGAAAAAGACCAGGGATAAATGGCTGTCTCCAATGGGGGTTAACGGCATCCCCCATGCTTTTGCCGTTAAAAACGGCAAGCTTATTTGGAGAGGGCATCCTGGAAAACTTTCTGAAGAAATGATGCGGGCCATGTTGAAGCCTGATTTTTCTGCAGCCTCTCTTCCGGGGATAATCCCGGCGCAAACGCCCGTGCATGGAAGCTCTACCGCCAGGTTTCTGAGAGAACGGGAGAACTTGCCCGGAAGGGAGGAAAGGGGGAAGCGCAGGCCTTTTTAAGGCAAATTCAGGATTCGGGACAGTTTCAGCAGGATCAGATCATTCAACTGAAAATGGTTCCATTCAGCGTCTTGGCGAATTGGAAAAAATTCCAGGAAGCACAGGCCGTACTGGATGATCTGCAAAGAGTATCCGGACAATTACCGTGTACAGATTGATGTGGCGGGAACGCTTTTAAATGGAAAATCCGTGCCTGCCGGAAAAAATGGATGCCGCCCTGGTGGAAAGAAGCCTGAACCGTTGTATTGAAATCTCCAAAAGGAATAACAAGGAAGCTTCCTTGCCATGGAAACTGATGGCGGAACTTAGGGAACGGCAGGGAAACATGGAAGAAGCGTTGCTGGATATGGAAAAGGCGCTTTCCTTAACGTCCATCAGCAAAGCCTGGACGAAGTTGCAGCAGCTTTCAGGTAATAAGGAATCCTTTCAGAATCTTGTAAATCAGGAAGTTACTGAAATAAAGCCGGAACCTCCGAGGAAGATGCAGGAAATGGGAGTAGTGCAGGAAGACAAACAGTACACTCCCCTGTTCAGCAAATTAAAATGGTTCAATCATCCCGGTCTAACAGGACTTCCTGTCGGCAAAACTGTATTCATCAGCTTCTGGAGAGGCCACAATAATATACTTGGAGAAACAGCCCCTGGAAGAGCTCTTGATGCCGTTCTTAAAAACACGGGCTTTTAGACCATCCGGGAGTAAAAGCCGTGGTATTGGGGCTCAATCCGTCGGGGAAAAACAGATGCGGGACTATTTATCCGGGCCGGAAGGATGGACTCCTTATCCTGTCGGTATTCCATCGGATCGTTCGGTCATTGAATTTTGTGATTTGCTCAAACTTGACTCATTTCCCGCCGCGGTCGTCGTTCGTGACGGAACATTGCTGTGGGCTGGAGAAATTAAGAAGATGCCCGAATGGGTGGCGGAAACTGCCAGATTGGACTCTTTTTGACAAAAACAGATTTGCGGAAGAAGATGCGAAACGGAAGGCCCGCCAGCAGGCCATGTATGCTGTCATAAAAAATCCTTTGAATTGAGGCGGGAAAAAGAAATTTGATGAATACCAGAAGTTGATTGAGGAAAATGCAGGGCAGTTTTCCGATAACGGATGGTTTGCGTCTACTGTGGCGGAAGTGCGGGCGGAAAAGGCTTGGAAGGAGAAAAATTATCGGAAAATGGTTGATATCTTTGACCTCGTCTTGGAGCGTTTCCCCCGGAAGATTCACTTGCTTCCTATATCCTGAAAATCCTTAACGGGTCGGAGGAAATGCGTAAATACAGCTATAAGGCGGCTCGGCGCGCCTCCAGATTATGAGGGATTCTAATACGAGGGATGATGGCGGATACAATGCCGCTTGCTATGAAGTGATGATGAATATGGCAATGGAGAAAAAAAGATTACGCCCAGGCAAGGAAGGATGCTGTAAACGCCCTCCGGGAACTGCCTCTGGTTCATCAATACGCAGTCATGAAGAAAAAAGAGTGGAGGAGGTAAAAGTAGAGAGAAACTTAGGACTTCTGAAACGTCTAGGCCTCTTTCGTGGTGAAAGAGGCTTTTTTATTAAAAAAAAATAAAAATGCAATGCGTTGATAATCAGATATGTTTCGATTTTGGGCTCAACAAGTCGAAAAAACGTCACGAAAAAATTGACAAAAAGGTGTGGTATGGTAGATTTCGCGGCACGCCAACACGGCGACGGGATGAAAAGCCCGGCGGCTGAAGGGCTCGGAAGAGTACTGGAAGCGGCTGGAGCCGGCCACCCGGAAAGAGCCCCGGAAAGGGGTGCGATAAGAAGATTTCAAGGGAATGACTACCGAAAACCGCCGAGGGTTTTCCGAGTGAGCCGAGAGGTGAGCGAGGGGACAAGGCCCGAAGGAGCGACCTGGCTCTGAGAGGTGCGGTTTGGTAGAAGCAAGGGGAAAGAAAAAAAGGTCGTGACGCGCGCCGTGCGAGGCAGAGCGAAGAGGTCTTCAAGAGACACAACTTGAAGGAAGAGCTGGCTGAAGCATGGCGCAAATGAAATCGCAAGATTCCATTTGGTCCAGCAATTGCAAAAATTAATTTGATGGAGAGTTTGATTCTGGCTCAGAACGAACGCTGTCGGCGTGGATAAGACATGCAAGTCGAACGAGAGAATTGCTAGCTTGCTAATAATTCTCTAGTGGCGCACGGGTGAGTAACACGTGAGTAACCTGCCCCCGAGAGCGGGATAGCCCTGGGAAACTGGGATTAATACCGCATAGTATCGAAAGATTAAAGCAGCAATGCGCTTGGGGATGGGCTCGCGGCCTATTAGTTAGTTGGTGAGGTAACGGCTCACCAAGGCGATGACGGGTAGCCGGTCTGAGAGGATGTCCGGCCACACTGGAACTGAGACACGGTCCAGACACCTACGGGTGGCAGCAGTCGAGAATCATTCACAATGGGGAAACCCTGATGGTGCGACGCCGCGTGGGGGAATGAAGGTCTTCGGATTGTAAACCCCTGTCATGTGGGAGCAAATTAAAAAGATAGTACCACAAGAGGAAGAGACGGCTAACTCTGTGCCAGCAGCCGCGGTAATACAGAGGTCTCAAGCGTTGTTCGGAATCACTGGGCGTAAAGCGTGCGCAGGCTGTTTCGTAAGTCGTGTGTGAAAGGCGCGGGCTCAACCCGCGGACGGCACATGATACTGCGAGACTAGAGTAATGGAGGGGGAGACCGGAATTCTCGGTGTAGCAGTGAAATGCGTAGATATCGAGAGGAACACTCGTGGCGAAGGCGGGTTCCTGGACATTAACTGACGCTGAGGCACGAAGGCCAGGGGAGCGAAAGGGATTAGATACCCCTGTAGTCCTGGCAGTAAACGGTGCACGCTTGGTGTGCGGGGAATCGACCCCTGCGTGCCGGAGCTAACGCGTTAAGCGTGCCGCCTGGGGAGTACGGTCGCAAGATTAAAACTCAAAGAAATTGACGGGGACCCGCACAAGCGGTGGAGTATGTGGCTTAATTCGATGCAACGCGAAGAACCTTACCTGGGCTTGACATGTAATGAACAACATGTGAAAGCATGCGACTCTTCGGAGGCGTTACACAGGTGCTGCATGGCCGTCGTCAGCTCGTGTCGTGAGATGTTTGGTTAAGTCCAGCAACGAGCGCAACCCCTGTTGCCAGTTACCAGCACGTGAAGGTGGGGACTCTGGCGAGACTGCCCAGATCAACTGGGAGGAAGGTGGGGACGACGTCAGGTCAGTATGGCCCTTATGCCCAGGGCTGCACACGTACTACAATGCCCAGTACAGAGGGGGCCGAAGCCGCGAGGCGGAGGAAATCCTGAAAACTGGGCCCAGTTCGACTGTAGGCTGCAACCCGCCTACACGAAGCCGGAATCGCTAGTAATGGCGCATCAGCTACGGCGCCGTGAATACGTTCCCGGGTCTTGTACACACCGCCCGTCACATCATGGAAGCCGGTCGCACCCGAAGTATCTGAAGCCAACCGCAAGGAGGCAGGGTCCTAAGGTGAGACTGGTAACTGGGATGAAGTCGTAACAAGGTAGCCGTAGGGGAACCTGCGGCTGGATCACCTCCTTTCTATGGAGCAAGTGCACGGAAGTGCACAGGTCGGATCTCTTCCCGAGGGGGAGAAAGCGGAACCCGCGAGGGCCCGCAACGAACCAAAGATGTGTAAACAGCCGGTCGCCTGGGCGAAGCCCGGCACGACGTGCGTGACGACCTTTTTCACCGAGAACCGCAACTGGGGGTATAGCTCAGTTGGTAGAGCGCCAGCTTTGCAAGCTGGATGTCCGGGGTTCGAGTCCCCGTGCCTCCACCAGTTTCGGGAAAGAGACCCAAAGCCGGGCCTGTAGCTCAGTTGGTTAGAGCACGCGCTTGATAAGCGCGGGGTCACAGGTTCAAGTCCTGTCAGGCCCACCAGCAAAATCGATTATTGAGGGAAAGCGAAAATTGACATCTGCGTGGCAAAGAAAACGATTGCTGAGAAGCAATCGCTTTCCAACAAAGTGGGTAGTTGAACAACAACTACAAAACACAAGATAAACATGCATACCAAGCAATGAGACAATACAGTAAGTCACGAAAGGGCTTTGTGGTATTGTGGAAGTGGTAACAGCTTTTGCAATATGATGAAGTAAGTAAGGGCGTACGGTGAATGCCTTGGTGCCAACAGGCGAAGAAGGACGCGGCAAGCTGCGAAAAAGCCTCGGGAAGCTGCAAGCAAGCGATGATCCGGGGATATCCGAATGGGGTAACCTGATCGAGGCAATACTCGATCGTTCATACCTGAATACATAGGGTATGAAACGCGAAACCCGCTGAAGTGAAACATCTCAGTAAGCGGAGGAAAAGAAAGAGAAATCGATTCCGTAAGTAGTGGCGAGCGAAAGCGGATGGAGCCCAAACCGAAGGTATTCCTTCGGGGTTGTAGGACCACGTCATATTCGACCATACTGGATAGTAGAACAGCCTGGAAAGGCTGGCCGGAGAAGGTGAAAGCCCTGTAGACGAAATCCAGAGTGGGAATTAGTGGTATCCTGAGTAATACATCACACGTGGAACGATGTATGAACCCGCGCGGACCACCGCGCAAGGCTAAATACTAGTTGGCGACCGATAGTGAACAAGTACCGCGAGGGAAAGGTGAAAAGAACCGCTGTGAGCGGAGTGAAATAGAACCTGAAACCGTATGTCTACAAAGTGTCAGAGCAGAGCAATCTGCGATGGCGTGCCTTTTGTTTAATGAGTCTGCGAGTCAGTGTTTGTGGCAAGACTAAGGGCTTCCGGCCCGAGTCGCAGCGAAAGCAAGTCCGAACAGGGCGCAATAAGTCGCAGGTACTGGACCCGAAGCGGAGGTGACCTACCCTTGGCCAGGTTGAAGCATGGGTAAAACCATGTGGAGGACCGAACAGGTGAACGTTGAAAAGTTCTCTGATGAGCTGAGGGTAGGAGTGAAAGGCTAATCAAACCCCGTGATAGCTGGTTCTCTTCGAAATGCATTTAGGTGCAGCGTCACGTGCTGATGCGCGGGGTAGAGCACTGACAAGGCTAGGGGGCACACCCGCTTACCAAACCTTATCAAACTCCGAATACCGTGCAATGGAACGTGGCAGTGAGACAGTGGGGGATAAGCTTCATTGTCGAGAGGGAAACAACCCAGACCAGCAGCTAAGGTGCCTAAATAACGCTCAGTGGAAAGGATGTGGGATTACACAGACAGTGAGGATGTTGGCTTAGAAGCAGCCACCATTTAAAAATGCGTAATAGCTTACTCATCGAGTGATCCTGCGCCGAAAATGATTGGCGATCAAGCGTTATACCGAAGCTCTGGACTTTGCCGCAAGGCAGAGTGGTAGAAGAGCGTTGCATGCGCGTCGAAGGGCGATGGCGACTGACCCTGGAGCACATGCAAGTGAGTATGCAGACATGAGTAACGTTAAGCCGGGTGAAATCCCCGGCCGCCGTAAACCCGAGGTTTCCAGGGCAACGTGTTTCGTCCCTGGGTTAGCCGGGACCTAAGCCGAGGCCGAGAGGCGTAGGCGATGGACATCAGGTTAATAATCCTGAGCTCGCAACCCTTAAACTGGGGGACGCATGAGAAAAGATGACTAGGTTATTGAATTCCGAGTTGAGTCCACGGACTCAGCGCATCATTGGATCGAGTGCCAAAAAAGCCCCAGCGTATGCTAGCGACCCGTACCGCAAACCGACACAGGTGGGTGGGTAGAATATACCAAGGCGTAAGAGTGAAACCTGGTTAAGGAACTCGGCAAATTAGCCCCGTAACTTCGGAAGAAGGGGTGCCTGCAGCGATGCAGGCCGCAGAGAAATGGCCCAACCGACTGTTTATCAAAAACACAGCACTCTGCAAAGACGCAAGTCGAAGTATAGGGTGTGACACGTGACCAATGCCGAAAGATTAAGGCAAGGGGTTAGCCGCAAGGCGAAGCTCTAAACCCAAGTCCCGGTGAATGTCGGCCGTAACTATAACGGTCCTAAGGTAGCGAAATTCCTTGTCGGGTAAGTTCCGACCTGCACGAATCGTGAAACGAGTTGGGCACTGTCTCAACCAGGCGCTCAGTGAAATTGTAGTGGCGGTGAAGATGCCGCCTACCCGCAGAAGGACGGAAAGACCCTATAGACCTTAACTGTAAGCTGTCATTGTTTCTTCGGTTTTAATGCTCAGAGTAAGTGGGAGACGCTGAAGACGCCCTTTAGGGGCGTCCGAGTCATCAATGAGACACCACCCTTTGAAACTGGAGGATCTAACCCCCTGAGCCGTGAATCCGGCCAGAGGACCGTGTCAGCCGGTCAGTTTTACTGGGGCGGTATCCTCCCAAAGAGTAACGGAGGAGCGCGAAGGTGGGCTCAGCCCGGTTGGCAACCGGGTGTCGAGTGCATGGGCATAAGCCCGCCTAACTGTGAGACCAACAAGTCGAGCAGATGCGAAAGCAGGCCCAAGTGATCCGGCGGTAGAAAGTGGAATTGCCGTCGCTCAACGGATAAAAGGTACCTTAGGGATAACAGGCTGATCACGCCCAAGAGTTCATATCGACGGCGTGGTTTGGCACCTCGATGTCGGCTCGTCGCATCCTGGGGCTGGAGAAGGTCCCAAGGGTCCGGCTGTTCGCCGGTTAAAGCGGCACGCGAGCTTGGTTCAGAACGTCGCGAGACAGTTCGGTCCTCTATCCTCTGTGGGCGTTGGAAAATTGAGGGGTTCAGACCTTAGTACGAGAGGACCGGGTCTGACGCACCACTGGTGCATCGGTTGTACTGTCAAGTGCATGGCCGAGTAGCTGGCGGACGGGATAAGCGCTGAAAGCATCTAAGCGCCAAGCCCTTCCCAAGATGAGTTTTCCTACAGGTTCGTGGAAGACCACCACGTTGATAGGTCGCAGGTGTAAGTGCAGCAATGTATGGAGCCGAGCGATACTAATTACCAATTTACTTCATCATATTACATCACTCCCCGTCGTGAATGAACACTTGCTCTTGTCTCATTCTGTTAATGCATGATCTCAACCACCAGCCACGCAGATGTCAGTTTACGCTGAATATCCCCCCCCCCAGAAATCTTCTTAGCCTCATACAACCCAATTAAAAAATCTCACACTCGAAAGCCCCAATGCTGGGCTCCCGGGCAGGCAGGATGAAGATACAATAAAACCTCTTCCCCTGAAGCCCGGTGGCCAGAGCGCAGTGGTCCCACCCGGTCCCGTTCCGAACCCGGAAGTGAAACGCTGCCGCGCCAATGGTAGTCGGACGATAGGTCCCGCAAGAGTAGGTCGCCGCCGGGATTTTTTTCCATCAGGCCCCGCCAGTCCCTCGACTCGCGGGGCCTGTTCTTTGCATTTTCCTATTTTCCCCTTTAAATCTCTTGCTCAGTCTCTACGATGAATAAAATTCAGCCCTTGTAAAATATCGTGACCATATAATTTTTCTTAACTATTCCTTTTCTTTCTTAATGACTTAAGTATGTGTGGGGTATTGACGGATTACACTCTTTCGTCAGAATGGCGGCATATGAAATCCCAAGTCATTCAGAAACCTGTGGTCGTCATTCTGGGCAACGCCGACAATATAGGATATTTGGCAGCCAAGGCATTTGCCTGTCAGGGAACTGTGGTTGCCATGCTTCATGAGGCCGGTGAAGAATCTTGCCATATCGTTGATTGTCTTCCGGGCAGCAGCAGCCACCTGGTCATGTCAGGCCGCCTGAACCATTCTTCCGATTTGGCTTCTTTTGCTGGTCTGGTACATACTCTTTATGGCCGTGTTGATTATTTGATTATTTGTGAAGATGCCTCAGTCGAGGTGCAGGGGCTGAGTTGTTCTTCCCGTGTCCGTCTGTCCGTTTTGCTGGAACATGCCTTTGTTTCTGGGGCCATGATTGTGAATATGGTTTCCCGTTCTGGAAAAAAGGGAGTATGGGAGGAAGATACCGCGGGCTTGGAAAATTGCCTGAACCGGAGAGATGTCAGAATGAGCCAGATCGTAATTCACCGTCCGGTATTTCGGTATGTTTCCCAGTCTCGATTGGCTTCTTCCGCCTGTGCGGCTGCGTTGTTTTTATGTGGGAACGAAGGTCGCCATATTCACCGGGAATATATCGTGGTCAATGGAAGGAAAGCTGCCTGGCGGCCCGGCAGGCGGCCGGAATCATTCCTGTCCCTGTTTAATTCCTGCCTGGAGTTTTGCTCCATTTGTTCACGAATGGTATTTCAGGATGCCTGACAGGCGTGCCATATTTCTGTATTCTGTCGTGACAAAAAGTGTCTGTTAAGATAGTATATTTCCAAGTAAGGTTATGAAGTTTCAAGGTCTTTATACAGCAATTGTGACTCCGTTTGCCGGCAACCGGGTCGATGAAGAGGCTTTTAGAATGCTTGTGGAAGCGCAGATAGCTGCCGGCGTGGCCGGCATTGTGGCTGTCGGTACCACGGGAGAATCCCCCACCTTGACTGTAAAAGAACACTTGAGGGTAATAGAATTGGCCGTGGAGAGCGCGGCTGGCCGTATTCAGGTTATTGCGGGAACGGGTGCTAATTCCACCGCAGAAGCTATCCATATGACCCAGGAAGCGGAAAAGATGGGAGTAGACGGAACGCTCCAGGTGTGCCCCTATTACAATAAACCTTCTCAGGATGGAGTCTATGCCCATTTCAAGGCTATTGCGGACGCTACCCGTCTGCCGATGATGCTGTACAGCATTCCGGGGCGTTGCGGGATTGAAATCAGTGTGGAAACAATCAGCCGTCTGGCGAAGGATTGCCCGCATATTGTTTGTGTGAAAGAGGCCGGCGGCAATGTGGACCGCGTGAACCAGCTGATGCAGGTGGTTCCGGAAAAATTTCACTGTTCTGTGTGGCGATGACGGCCTGACGGTGCCTTTTATGGCCTGTGGCGCCAGCGGATTGGTTTCCGTAACATCCAATCTGGTTCCGGGCATCATGAATTCCATTGTCAAAGCTGGCCTGAATCAGGATATGGGGGAAATGCTTTCCCTCCAGAAGACATTTTATCCGTTGATGAAAGGGCTAATGACTCTGGATTCCAATCCTGTTCCGATCAAGGCGGCTTTGGCGATGAGGGGAGATATACAGCCCGGCATACGTCTTCCGCTGGTTCCATTGGCGGAAGAGAAGGAAGCTCAGCTTTCCGCTCTTCTTCAGCGTTTCAATATTCTTTAACATTTTAGTGATATGATTTCCATTCTTGTTACAGGCATTTCGGGCCGCATGGGCCAGGCTATTCAAGAGGCGGTGACGCAGAATCCGGATACTTGCGTGGGTTCTACTCATGATCAGGGACAGGAGCTTTATCCAGCCCTCGCCAAATGCGACGTAGCCATTGATTTTTCCCATCACGCTTTCACCAGCACTCTGCTGGCGGAAGCTGTTGCCAATAACAAACCTCGGGTGCTTGGCACTACGGGGCATACGGAGCTGGAACGCCAGGAGATCGTGGACGCTGCGGCATCCATTCCGATTGTGTTCGCTTCCAATTATTCCGTAGGGGTGAACGCCCTGTTCTGGCTGACGCGCAAGGCTGCTCAGATTCTGGGAGGCAGCTGCGATATAGAGGTAATGGAGATGCATCACCGTCACAAAAATTGATGCTCCTTCCGGTACTGCCCGGACACTGGCGGAAATCCTGTCCGGCGCCATTGACAGGAATTATGAAGATAGTGTGGTTTTTGGCCGTGAAGGGTTGGTAGGGCCTCGACCCGCCAAGGAAATAGGCATGCATTCCCTGCGGGGGGGATGTGGTGGGGACCATACTGTAATATTTGCTTCCGATGGTGAACGGCTGGAACTTACCCATAAGGCGTCCAGCCGTATGACATTTGCCTCCGGAGCAGTTCGTGCGGCTCTCTGGCTCCAAGGCAGGGAACCGGGTCTGTATACCATGGAAGACGTTCTGGGGTTGTCCCAATTATAACTTTTTTTCGGCATCGTGGCCGTTCTTCTTTTCCGGAACGGCCACGATGTTTTTTGCTGATGAAGAGAGCAGGCATTGCACTGGGGTCCAATCTTGGGGATAAAAACAGCCTGATGGTTCAGGCCAGGGATCATTTGTTGCAGATGAGCCTGTCTGATGACCCTTTTTGCAATCCTCCCTGTATGCCACCAGTCCTCAGGGATGTCCGCACGGTGCGGATGATTATTTGAATGCCGTGGTGGAATTTACCTGGCCAGGTACGGTGGAGGAATTGCTTGTGCATTGCCAGGGTATAGAACGGGTTCTGGGGCGTATTCGTTCCGGGATTCGCTGTGAACCCCGCACGGCGGATGTGGATATTATCTATGTGGGGGGACATGGTGGTCAATGATCCTCCTCGTCTGATTCTCCCCCATCCCAGAGCCCATTTGAGGAAATTTGTTTTAAAAACCTCTTTCCGATATCAGGCCGGAGCTTATCCTGCCGCGCCAGCATAAAACGGTTGCATGCCTGTTGGCGGAATTGGATACGGAAGAGGCTGATCCGCTCCTGGTATCGGAACGCTGGTAAATTTGCATGTTTATTGAACGCCATGAATCAATCTTTTGAGAAAGCGGAACGAATCCGCGCCTGCAAGAACAGGCGGCATGTGACTCTGGTTACTGCTTATGACTATCCTACAGGCCGTCTTTGGATGAGGCCGGCGTAGATATTGTGCTGGTAGGGGATTCCTTGGGGATGGTGGTTTTGGGCTTTCCGGATACCACTCATGTGACGCTGGATCATATGCTTCATCATGTGGAAGCTACTGCGCGCGGAGTGAAGAACGCCCTGCTGGTGGGAGATATGCCCATACATTCTTATGATACGGTGGAACAGGCCGTGCAATCCGCAAAGAAATTGTTTTTGGCTGGAGCGGATGCTGTCAAGCTGGAAGGGGGCAGCCCAGGCAGGAAATATCCGTGCTATTGTGGAGGCCGGTATTCCCGTAGTGGGTCATATCGGCCTCCTGCCGCAGAAAGTGCTGGAGGAGGGAGGATATAAGATCAAAGGGAAATCCTCCGCGGAGGAGGAAGCCTTGGTAAGGGATGTGGAGGCTGTGGCAGAGGCGGGGGCTTGTGCTGTGGTTGTGGAGGGCGTAACGCCTCATGCGGCCCGACAAGTTACCGTACATTCTTCCATTCCCACGTTGGGTATTGGGTCCGGCTCCCATACATGTGATGGCGATGTTGTGGTGATTCATGATCTGGTGGGCGCATTTCCGTGGTTTATTCCGGCTTTCGTCAAACCTCGTGCGGATGTCGCTGGAAGCATGACTGCCGCTGTCAAGGAGTGGATGGAAGATTGCTACACGGAACCCGGCTCCATCAGCTCATAACAATTGATTTTTTTATGCTGGTATTTTCTACGTGCTGAATTCCCACCGTCATCAGGACGGGGAAGAAATGATTGATGAGATTCTTTCTTTGGGTTTTGACCATGTGGAACTTTCCCACGGCATCAAGTTATCCCTTCTCCCCGGTATCATGAGGGCGGTAAAAGCCGGAAAGGTGCAGGTGGCCGGGGTGCATAATTTTTTTCCCGCCCGATTGACGAAGTGGGGGATTCTCCAGACAGCAGGCCTTTTTACGGCGGATTTGCTGCAGGTGCGTTCCAAGGCTATTGAATTGACGAAAAGTCTATTGAACAGGGCGCAGCACTGGGGGCCGGATATATCGTGTTGCATATGGGAACGGTGGAACCCTTTGGCGAAACGCACGGATACGGCTCGTTTGCAAAACCTGGCGCGTCAGGGAATGGTGGGAACGGAATCGTTTGCCGACGCCAAGGGCGAATTTGTACGCCGCCGCAACCGCCTGGCTCCCGTTTATCTGGAACGGGCGCGTGAAGCTCTCCGGCAGCTCCTTCCGCAAGCCGGACAATTTGGCGTCAAGCTGGGCATTGAAGGGCGCAGCCATTATGAGCAGGTGCCGAGTGAGGATGAAATGAATTTGTTGATGAAGGAGTTTGGAGACAATCCCTTTATTGGTTACTGGCATGATTTCGGGCATATTCAAAGAAAGCATAATTTGCTTATATTAAATCATGAGCAGTTTCTTCGCCGAATGTCCTCCCATTTGATTGGAGGACATGTGAACGACGTCAAATGGCCCGCGCGGGATCATCAGGTTCCCCTGCTGGGAGGAGTAGTTCCCTTGGAACGCCTTCTTCCTTTTTTTTCCGCATGGAGTTCCGCTCGTATGGGAGCTCTCCAGCCGTGTTTCCTCAGAAGATATCCGTGCGGCGCGCAAATTGTGGATGGAAAAATTTCCGCAGACGCTGGCCTGACTATCTTGTGATTGTAAATCCGGTTCCGTGGGTATAGAGTCGGCACGATGATAGATAAGACGACATCCCGCGTCATTATGGGGCTTTTGGGAACGGCCTGTGTCTTGATTACGGCATTTGCCTGGTACAAGACGAAATATGCCGCCGTCCCGGAGGCCGGGATGCCCCATAATATTTATGACGAAGATATTCCGCGGTCTGCTCCGGTTCCTGTAGATTACCGGATGGTTTTGTTGACACCCAGGAACTGGCAAAGGCGCCTCTGGCCGATGTGTTTACATCGCCCCTCGGAGATGAAAATGGAGCGTTTACCTATGTTGCCCAGGGTGTGGGGATATGAATGCCGCCCGTAAGGGAAGGCATGCAGGACAGGATTTAAATGGAATAGGAGGAGAAAATACGGATGAGGGACTGCCCGTGCGGGGCCCGGCCGGATTGCTGATTTATGCAGGAGAGCCTTCTTCAGATTGGGGAAATGTTGTCGTGCTGCTGCACCGCGTGCCGGACGGGCGTGTTGTACAGAGTCTGTATGCCCATTTGAAAACCGTCAGCGATATTCCGCTGGGGACTCTGGTGGGACGCGGAGAGCAAATCGGCTCAGTCGGAACTGCGCACGGCAACTATTTGGCGCATTTGCATTTTGAGATGATTGAATCCATCGCTCATGAGGCGGGAATGCCGGGCTATGGGAAGACAACGTTTAACAGGATCAATCCGGATGAGGTGCTAAAGCAATATGCTCCCGACCCGGAAATGATGATGCCTGATCCTATTATTGCCTTGAAACAGGTTCAGATGGCGGCGGGGTGGGAAAAACTGCTGGAGAATCTGTATAAGGATAACAGCATGGAAGCTTTGGATAAAATCCTCCCAGGCAGTCAGCCGGCCTCGGAAGAAAAGGAAAAACGTTGATTACGGTTTTTTCGATCAGGAACAGGAGTTTTGATTTTTGGAGACCAGCTCCTCCTGTTTTCTGGTGATTTGCAGGACACAGACCAGCCACAGGATGCTGGCTGCCGTCATCAGTGCGCCGGTGAGCAGAAAGGCCGTCACGTAATGTTCCGCCCCGAAAGGGAAAAGGGTGCACAGAGTTAGAGCCGTAGTCACCAGAAGATATAATCGCAGGGAACGGGGGGTATTTGCAGCATCCATTCTGCCGGGTTTTTAGATGCCTTATATATTTCCTGAAGAACCAGGGCATTGAGCACCATGCCGACTACCGGCATACAGCTTAGAAGAACGCTAAGGAATGGAGTGAACCGAATTCCCCTGAACTTGAAATTCCTGAATATTGGCAGATGCCCGGTACAGCCAGATCAGCTGGATAAGCAGGGATGGAATGAACAGGATACTGAGGAGGAAGACCAATGGCGCCGCAAAAGATGGCAGGTGAACCATATTCTGCTGAATGAGTGTCTGAATTTCTTCATAATTAACGACATTGTTGGAAAAAACAATCCAGCTGCTCCAGAGCATGAAGGGCAGCAATACGAAACATGCCAAAATGGATAATTTGGCTAGCCCGTTTAAAGGATAACGCAAGCGGTACTGCTGCTCCTCTGGTTGATCTTTGCTCTCTTGATCTTGTGTTTCCCTCCATATAGGTGACATTGGCGGAAGAACTTGGGCTACGGGCTGCCATCCTTCCATGCCCTGTTTCCAGGTAAGCGTTTTGGAGTCGATCACGCCCTGTCCCAGAAATTCACGGACTTCGTATTCGGAATAGGCTCTCGGCTGGGAATCGCCGGGAAGTTTCAGGAAGTATTCACTCATTACCTGCATTTTAGAGAAAAGAAACATGCGCGGGGCAATGGGAATTTGACGGATGACTGATAAAGTATCAGCAGGGGCTTTTTCAGATAGAAGAATCAGCTGCTAGTGGGTTTCTGACTGGCTTTTGCAGGGGAAGTGATTTTACCGGAAAATAACCGTCCGGAAGAGGTTGTTAGAAAATAATCGAAAGGATAGGATTCGAACCAGCGGTCTCTTCGTCCCGAATGAAGAAAAATTTGAAATGTAACTATTGATAATCAATGATTGTGTTTCTTTGTGCCCTTTTCAAATCCTTTGTTTTCCACTTGATTGTCGTGCCGTTTTAACCTTTTCCTTCACGTTCCGAATGAGGGGTTGGATTACGCGTTAAACGTGTTGATGGGGGGAGCGAGAAATCTTTCAAGGTTTCCATGAACTGAATATTCAGTTTATTCAGTAGTAAACGATACGAAACATAACATTATGGCTATATATCTACAAAACCGTTCCACCCGTTGGATGTGGGAAACAACCGCCGCTACAAGGTAACGAAGAAAGAGTCCTCAAGATTGGATGGCACAAGACGGAAGAAACCGGGGTACATGACTGGGAAGGATATATCCGCGTTCCGGAAGATGGAACCTATAATTTCACGATTCAGATTGACGACAACGGCTATCTGGAAATCAATGGTGAAAAGGTAGCGGAATTGACTGGCTCACATTCGTCCACATCCGTTTCTGGAAGCAAGGAACTTAAAAAGGGCTTCCACTATGCGAAACTGCATCATGAGAACCTTGCCGTACCGGAAGAAATTGCTCCTTACCCCAATGCGGAGGAGTTTGTTCCCCAAGATGGGAAATTCCGAACTGGAACTTTGGGAAATTGATGCTCCAAAAATCTTTGGAATATTGCCAATGCACAACGTTTACTGGGATGCTATAATGTAGTGGATTATCCCACCATGACTACAGATGATGTGGGAACTATATTGGAGGATGGCTGAACGATAGCTACGTTTCGGGAGATGCCAATTACATTAACAATTGCGCCTTGCGTCTGAGCATTGCTCTTAGTAGTTATGGTATTGACCTTAATGGAGCTCCGGGAGCCAATAATATTGGGGCAAAAGGTAATTCCCTGGCGTTGGGGGGTAAAAAAGCACATTATCATCAGCGCAGCTCAAATGGCGGTTTATCTCCGTACCCTGCTGGGGACTCCTGATTATCCGGATGATGGAGAAAATGGGTACAACACTCCCCAGGCTGGAGATATTATCGTATTTGGCGATAGTCTGCATGTGGGAATGTGTCCGGGAAATAACATTGGCGTGGGCAGTTTTATTTCCGGCCCCGTGTGGCTGCTCCAAAGATCGACACTGGATGATTAATAACTGATATTAAATAATATATTCATAGGGTGGACATTTTTGTGTTCGCCCTATTTTTATTGAATATAAACCAAAAAATCAGTATCTAATATATACATATGAAGTATGTTTCTTTTCTTTGCGTTCTGTTTTCAGGGTTACTTTCAACCGTAGCCCTTGGAAAGCCAGACCGTTCTTCCCATGTTGCTACGCAGGCCGAAGTAGAACAGGATAGTTTTCTCAGGGTACAGCCCGAAATTTAGAAAAAAGCGATGTGGTCCTGTCTGTTATCATTTACAAAATAGTCTCCACTGACCAGGGAACGACGCACTATGCCCGCGTCGTTCAGTCGCTGCGGGGAGATATTCCTGTAGAAGCTCTGGTCAAGTGGAATGGGCACGCCAATAAGCTTCCCAAAGGGAAGCTTTCCTAAAACGGAATTGTATTCCAGTTGTAATCTGAGTTATGTCCTTGCGTCTTCAAAGGAGGTAAAAACTGCTGAACACACCGGAAGATTTTACTCCGGCTGACAGCATTTATGGACTGGATTCCTACAGCCTGGGCGATCACGTCAGATATTTTCCGATGACGGAGAGCGACCCGGGCCGTGCCATGAAAAAAGCTCCTGCATATCGAGCCTGCAAAAATCACCGCCGAATCGGAAGCAGCCCGCTTTAAACCGGAATCCGGCAAGTAACCCGGTTTTTCTCCCTGATTCGACTTCATTTGACTCATCCCCGTTCATGAAATATGAACGGGGCTTTTTTGTGGAGGAGGTTCATTCTCCTGTGTTTAGGGGGATGTTATAGAGTACTTCCGCAGCGGCTGTGATGCTGCCTGGCATAGGGGTGAGAATTGGGCATAGATAATTTTTCCTCTGCATCGGTAAATACCCCCGACATCCTCCAGGCTTAATTGAGAAGATTTGCCCGTTTGATTTTGTTCCTGTGAGGAGGGTAAATTCAATCAGCATGATGCTGTTTATTTGCCTTGGCGCAAAATAGGGGAAGTGCAGAGTTATTAATGAGTAAAATTGTTTTATATCAGTAAATAAGTAATCAAAAAGCCGCCCGGAGGCGGCTTGGAAATTGGTCGAGCTGACAGGATTCGAACCTGCGACCTCTTCGTCCCGAACGAAGCGCGCTACCAGCCTGCGCTACAGCTCGTTGTTTGTGGTGCGGCGAAGTCTAAGGTTGAAAGATGGGTTTGTCCAGTTTTTTTTATTCGCCACGGCACTTAGTTGTGATACGGTGCCGGGGTTATGATGGATATGCTGGTGCGGCTGTATGATTTGCCCGATATTGAAGAAGACCTGAGGAGGCTGGAGAGGGAAGGTTTTTTGATTCGCCGTCCGGGTGCTTACGAACGTCATTTGGTAGCTGACTGGGTTGGCCGGAATTTTTTCTCCCACGTGGGTAAGTGAGGCGAAAGTCGCGTTTGGCCGCCAGCCCATTTCCTGTTATATTGCCACACGGGAGAAGAAGATTCTTGGTTTTGCCTGTTACGATGTAACGGCTCGCGGTTTTTTGGGCCCCATGGGGGTGGCGGAAGAGGTGCGCAGAAGCGGATTGGGCACCGTGCTATTGATTTCCGCCCTGAAAGGTTTGCGGGAGCTGGGGTATGCATACGGTGTCATCGGCGGGGTTGGTCCGGCTGATTTTTATGCCCGGGCTGTGGGCGCGATGCCTATTGAAGGGAGCTCTCCCGGCATCTACATGGATATTCTGCCGGAACCATAATTCCGCCTGTTGTGGAATTCATTTCCATTTCTGATGGTTTCTTTTCCGGACTGTCCGGAGAATGTAGCCGGAAGTAGTTATTTTTTATATCCTACCGGATGACAGAGCATGGGTGTTTGGAGAGAGGTTAGTTTCAGGGCCTTTGCCAGGGCATCCTTGTTCATGCTGGCACGCGGATAGGTAGCCAGTCCGTCCCGGAGCAGAACAGGGAGATGTTCTGGGAGACAATGCCGGCGTCCATGGCAGCCCAGGGTTCCGCCGTATCCGTTACAAGAATGAGACATATGGGGGCATCCGCCGGGCGCACGTCCCCATCGTTTACGGGAATCATGGCGTGGGCCTTGTGGTCATAGAGGTAGGAGGCGTTTTTAGTGCATATATAAATTTTAACGTCCTGGCGGTTCATGGCGGACGGGGCTGTACGTTTGCCGGATTCCTGACGGTTGATGCCATTGGCCGCCCAGAGCAGGTCTGATAAATCTTTTGGGATAGCGCTTTTTCAGAAAAGCTCCGAATGGATTGACGGTCGGACAGGGCTTTCATGATCGGAGCTCCCCGTTCCAGGTCCGGCTGGTCCAGTTTGACGGTATCCGCGGCGTGAAGGAAGGCTGTTCCGGACAGCCCCGCTGCGAGCAGGTAAAGGAGGTTTTTTTCATGGTTTTGCGGCAGGAGTGGCTGATAGATGCAGGTATTCCTGCATTTTCCCATTAGCCGGAATTTAACATGGGACGGAAGTGCTACAAGGTTTTTGTGCGCTCGTTTTCTGCCGCCGTCCAGAGGGGCTCCGCAGGTTCCGTAAAAAAATCGGGAGGAGTTTTCAAGAAAAAGCCTTGAGTTCTTTGTGTGAAACTGATATTGAAAGCAACCGATTTTTCGCCCGGCGGGGAAGGCGCCCCGATTGCCCGCCGGTCAATAAGGGGCCATGAGAAAGATCGTTAATACTAACTCATCAACCATTTAAATGAGCACAACTGAACTGGCGGAACTTATTGACAGCAAGTTCCGCGAATTGCGTGAAGGTTCCATTGTTACCGGAACCATTCAGGAAATCCGTCCCCAAGTCGTTTTGGTGGACATCGGCTACAAGTCCGAAGGCGCTATTTCCATTTCCGAGTTTGAAGACGAGGAAATCGAAGTGGGGGACCAAATTGAAGTCCTTTTGGAACGCCTCGAAAACGACGAAGGCATCGTCGTCCTTTCAAGGAAAAGGCCGCCCATAAGCAGAACTGGGATAAGATCGTGGGCGTGTACCGCGATGGCGGCCTGGTTAAGGGTAAAGTGAAGAGCGTCGTCAAGGGCGGTCTTATGGTCAATGTTGGCGTGGAAGCTTTCCTGCCCGGTTCCCAGGTGGATATTATTCCTCCTCGCGACCTGAACGAGTATGTTGGAAAGGTTTACGAATTCAAGATCGTCAAGGTAAATGACGACCGTAAAAATATCGTCCTTTCCCGCCGTGAGGTGATTGAAGCCGAACGCGCCGACCAGCGCCAGCGCTTCCTTGAAACCGTCAAGGAAGGCGACAAGGTGGAAGGTATCGTGAAGAATATCACGGACTTCGGCGCTTTTGTCGACCTCCGCGGCATGGACGGCCTGCTCCATATCACGGATATGAGCTGGGGCCGCGTGAACCATCCGAGCGAAATGCTCCATATCGGTCAGTACCTGGAAGTCGTGATTCTGGAAGTGGATCGCGAAAAGGAGCGCGTTTCCCTGGGCCTGAAGCAGATGACAGACAACCCCTGGGCGGATATCGAACGCAAATACCCGATCAATTCCCATGTCAAGGGCCGCGTGACCAAGCTCCTGCCTTACGGCGCCTTTGTGGAATTGGAAAAGGGCGTGGAAGGCCTGGTGCACGTTTCCGAGTTGTCTTGGGTCAAGAGAATCACCCGTCCGAGCGATGTATTGAAGCTGGACCAGGAAATCGAAGCCGTGGTTCTTTCCATTTCTGTGAAGGAACAGAAGATTTCCCTCGGTGTCCGCCAGTTGGAAGACAATCCCTGGGCGGATATCGAATCCGTTTCCCGATTGGTACCGTCATCAAGGGCCAGGTTCGCAACCTTACTCCCTACGGCGCTTTTGTGGGACTGGAAGAAGGCATCGACGGCATGATCCACGTGTCCGATATGAGCTGGACCCGCAAGATCAATCATCCCTCCGAAGTTCTCAAGAAGGGCGACGAAGTGGAAGCCATCGTTTTGGAAATCAAGAAGGAGGATCAGCGCGTCTCCCTTGGTATCAAGCAGCTTGAGTCCGATCCGTGGGAATCCATCAATGACCGCTTCAAGGTGGGCGATATGGTGACTGGCCAGGTGGCCAAGATTGCCAGCTTCGGCGCCTTTGTGAATCTGGACGGCGATATTGACGGCCTGATTCATATCTCCCAGTTGAGCGAAGACCATGTGGAACGCGTGAAGGATGTGATCAAGGTGGGTGATGAAATCACTGCCCGCGTGATCAAAGTGGACAGCATCGAACGCCGTATCGGCCTTTCCATCAAGGCCGTCAATTACGACACCGAACAGCTCCGCCGCGAAACCGCTTCCTTTGAAGCCCTCCGCCCGAGCAGCGATATGGTGGGTCTGGAACACGCCTTCAATCTGGCTACCCGTGAAAACGAAGAGTGGAGCCCTTCTGAAGAGAAGTAAGCCCGTTTTCGTATTACGCTGATTAATTTAACCGCCGCGAATGGTCATATTCGCGGCGGTTTTTCTCATTCAAAGAAGTCTGGAAAAAAATCTTGAGTTAGTTTCCACTAAAGTATTAGCTTTCATTTTATACCATGTTGGAGCTGACCAAGAGCAATGAGGATTATCTGGAAGCTATCGGGTTGCTGTCTGAAAAGAACGGGACGGCCCAGGTGAGGGATATTGCAGAGATGCTTAAGGTAAAGATGCCTTCCGTTACATCTGCCGTCAAGCAGCTGGCGGATATGGGACTGGTGGAGTATACGCAGTATGCTCCCGTCAAGCTGACTCCCCAAGGCCGCAGAATTGCCGGGAAAATTATTGTCAGCCACGGTATTCTGTTTGATTTCCTGCGGGAGGAATTGGCCCTCCCGGAAGAACGCGCCAATGAAGTGGCTTGCCAGATAGAACACATCATGACTTTTGAGGAGATTGAAAAACTCAGGTCCTGCCGGATCCGCCCTTTTGAGGGTGGAGAGGAAAATCCGCCAAGTAGCATGGCTCCGGGCTCTCTTATGGGAAGCCGAGGATATGGATGGCCGAGCCACATTCCGGAAAGAGGGGAAGGGCAGAAAACGATGATGTAAGGTAAGGGAATGAAATAAGATTTTTGTCTGCTGTTTTTCCCATGGGGCATTGAAATGGGGAAGTGGGCTTGGTTTCGGAAATATTCATTTCCTGTTAGATGTTCTTCCTGCGGAAGAGGAGCGGTTTTGTTCAGCGTGCGGAGTGTTATTATTCTCGGAAATGTCCCGGTACGAGTCGGAGTAAAGAGGATGACTTGGAGAAACGGCATTTTGCCCTTTTCCGTCCAGGTAATTCGTGATAGGTTCCCGCGCATGGATCCCCATATCGCTGCAGATCTCTCGGCGCTCGACACGGCTGTCCTGCATAGCCGTCTTTCCGAGCTCGGGAGCTATCTTTGACCTGGACGGCATTCAACAACGAGTAGCCGAATTGGATGAACGCATGAGCGCCCCGGATTTCTGGGATGACCAGAATGCCGCACGGGCGCTGATGGCGGAGGTGAATCCCCTGAAACACAGGATGGAGGCGTTTTCCGCGCTGAAGTCCCGTCTGGAGGATATTGATGCTGCTATTGAGCTGGCTCAGGAGGCGGATGACGATGACCTGGGCCGGGAGGCTGTGGAAGAGTTTGCCAGATGGCAGAAGTCTCTGGCGGATTTTGAATTGCTGACCCTGCTGAACGGACCGCAGGACCAGGCTTCCTGTTATGTAACCATCCACGTCGGGGCCGGCGGCACGGAAGCCTGTGACTGGGCATCCATGTTATTGCGCATGTATATCCGCTGGTGTGAGCGCCGGGGATTTTCCGTGACGTATTTGGAGAGTACGGACGGGGATGACGCCGGCATTCGTTCCGTGACATTGAAGGTGGATGGAGAGTATGCCTACGGATATTTGAAGAATGAACGCGGCATCCACCGGCTGGTGCGCATTTCTCCCTTTGATTCCGCCGGGAAGAGACATACTTCTTTCGCTTCCCTGGACGCGACGCCGGAAGTTTCTGATTCCATCAATATTGAAATCCTGGACAAGGATTTGAAGGTGGATACCTACCGTTCCGGCGGCAAGGGCGGCCAGAACGTGAACAAGGTGGAAACCGCCGTGCGTATCACGCATATTCCTTCCGGTGTGATCGTGGCCTGCCAGAATGAGCGCAGCCAGCTTCGTAACAAGGAAGAGGCTATGAATATGCTGCGTGCCAAGCTATACCAGATTGAGGAAGACAAAAAGCAGGCGGAAGCCGACCGCCAGTACAGTGAGAAGGGAGACATCGGGTGGGGCAACCAGATCCGTTCCTATGTTTTTCAGCCTTATCAAATGGTGAAAGATTTGCGCACAGGAGTAGAGTCCGGCAATATTCAGGACGTGATGGACGGCAACCTGGATCCGTTCATTGAGGCCATGCTGCGCGGCCATAAGCGCGAACGCTGATGTTTTTTCTTATGGCCGCCAAACTGACGATTGACGTTTTGTCCCTGTTCCCGGATATGGTGGAAGCCCCTCTTGGCGGCAGCATTCTGGGAAAGGCCCGTGACAGGGGATTGTTGGAGATACGCTGCCATAATATCCGTGACTGGACGACGGACAAGCACCGCAAAACGGACGATTACCTTTGCGGAGGGGGCAGGGCATGCTGCTGAAGCCGGAACCTATCTTTGCCGCCGTAGAGGAACTTCGCCGGCGGGAAACCCGCGTTGTGCTGATGACTCCTCAGGGCCGTACGTTCAACCAGTCATTGGCCGCGGAATTGGCTGCCTCCGGAGGCCATCTCATTATCCTCTGCGGTCATTATGAGGGGGTGGACCATCGTGTAGTAGAAGAGCTGGTGGATATGGAATTGTCCATCGGGGACTATATTCTCACGAACGGGGCCATTGCCTCTGTGGTGGTAATTGACGCCGTAGCGCGCCTGATTCCCGGCGTGCTGGGGATGAGCGTTCTTCCGTGGAGGAATCTTTTTCCAACGGTTTGCTGGAGGCTCCCGCCTATACCAAGCCGAACGTGTTCCGGGGCCTGGCTGTTCCGGAGATTTTGCTGGGCGGCAACCACCCCGCCATTGAAAAATGGAAGCACGGGAAGTCTCTGGAGCGTACGCGCCTGAACCGTCCGGATTTGTGGAGGAAGTGGCTGGAATCGCATCCGGGGATGCCACAGAGTGATATATTTGGCTATTGCGCCAAATTTCTCTTGCCAAGTTCGGAACCTTCCGTTATAAAATCCCGCCTGCCACTGCAAGGGTGGTGTAAAGTATTTTTCTGAACCTTTTACAAACACAAGATCATGTCCAAGCATTCCAGCCTCAAAGCAACCGGTACCGTAGGCGGCAAGCGTTCCGTCCTGAAGCGTTTTGAACGTGTCAAGCTTCTGAAGGAACGCGGCGAATGGAAGAAGGGCCAAAGCCCTCTCGGCCTGCCGAAGACCAAGCATGAAGCTTAAGCTTGTCTTTATCCTCTCCGGAGAGTTTCCCGGCGGAGTTTGCACGGCAAGTCATTTTCCTAATACAGGAAGCCTCTCGGATGTCTATGAACCGAGAGGCTTTTTTCTTCCGGCAAAGAAAGTCTCCTCTTTTTTGAGGATGTGAATTGCCGTAATATAAACAATACAAAATCATCCGCTGAGATAGCGGACATTATACCAATATGAGTGAAGAACAACATGGCTCCGAAGAAAACGGAGGTATCCGCATTAATAAATTCCTGGCTTCCTGCGGCATTGACTCCCGCCGGGTGGCCGACAGGCTGATTGGAGAAGGACGTGTGGAAGTGAACGGGAAGGTTATCGATACGCCTGGGATGAGGGTGACGGAGAAGGATTTCGTGAAGGTGGACGGCCGCCATATGACCCCTATGGAAGAGGTTGTGGTGCTGTTGAACAAGCCCCGCGGGTATGTTGCAGCCGCGAAGCGCAGGAGCCATAGGTACTGTTTACGACCTGCTGCCACCGCGCCTGCGCCATCTGAATTATGTGGGACGGCTGGATGCCGATTCCGAAGGTCTTCTGATTATGACGAATAAGGGGAATTGACCCAGGTTCTTTCCCATCCTACCGGCGGCATAGAAAAAGGAGTACTGGGTGACGGTAGATCAGAATTTTGATAATTCCGTACTGATGCAGTTTTTGCGCGGAGTACGCATTCCGGAGGGAAATGCCAAGGCCAAATATGTTTGCCGCGCTTCCGCGCGCCGTGCCTGCATTGTTTTGGAACAGGGGTTGAAGCGTCAGGTGCGTCAAATGTTCCAGTGCCTGGGCCTTCGTGTCCGCAAGTTGGTGCGCGTGCGCATCGGCTCCCCTGTGGGGAGGGACTTGGAACCCGGGGCTGGGAATTCCTGGATGATGCGGACGTGGCTCTGTCACTGAAAAATCCTCCCCGCCAGCGTAAATACCTAGGTGCTTCCCAGCTTGTCGCCGGGGGCGCCAAGGGTGAGCAGGGCGGAAGAGGCGTTGATTCCGATGAGGATTATGTGTTTAATCCGGAAGATTTTGAAGCTGGGGATTCTTATGAACCTACTCCGGAAATGAAGACTCGTTTTGTGGAGACGGAGGATGAACGTGAAGTCAAGGAAGATGGATATTTCCGGGGAGATTCCGGCTTCCGTTCCCGTGACCGCCGCGGAGATTTTCATCGTCGTGGAGATGGCTTCCGCGGCCGCCGCGGGGATGGGGCCCTGCGCCGCGAGGCCGGTTTCAAAGAAGAGCGACGTAAAGGAGGGTTCCAACGCCGTGAAGGCGGTTTTGGAAGAGACCGCCGCGAAGGAGGTTTTCAGCATCAGGAGGGGAGGTTTCAGGGAAAACCGTCGTGAAGGAGGATTCCAACGCCGTGAAGGCGGTTTTGGAAGAGACCGCCGCGAAGGAGGTTTTCAGCATCAGGAGAGAGGTTTCAGGGGAAAACCGTCGTGAAGGAGGGTTCCAACGCCGTGAAGGCGGCTTTGGGAGACCGCCGCGGAGGAGGGTTTCAGCGGCGTGAAGGCGGGGTTCGTAAGCCGGGCTTTGGAGGCAGGTCCTCCAGCAGTTTTTCCCGCGGAAACAGGGGCCATTAATGAATGACTTGTTCCGGTATGAAGAAACATTACAGATGGTGGCTTTTTTGCCGGATTGTGGGGACTGTCCCTCGTTCAGTATCCACTTCTTGCTTCTCAGAATATTTCCTCTCCGGAGCCTGCCGGGGAGGAATTTTGAGGCTTACTTGTCCGGTCTCCGCGAAAGAGCTCTGAATGGGGATCCAGCTGCCGCCCGGGAGCTGGCTGTGCATTATGACGTGGAGGGTAATGCTGCGGAAACGTCCAAATGGATGTCCGAGTATGTTTCCCTGGCGGAGAAAAGGGCCAATAACGGAGATGTGGATTCCATGCTGGATTTGGGCAAGCTGTTTTATACAGGCAGCCGCCTGTACCCAAAGAACCTGGAAAGGGCCCGGTACTGGTTTACCCCGGGCTGCTGACAGCGGTAATGCTGCGGCACAGTACCAGGTGGCTGTAATGGCTTCCCAGGGAGCAGGAGGACCGAAGGATGAAGCAACAGCAGCCCTTTATTATAAAAAATCTCTCCAGACGTGGAAGAAAGAGGCGGATGACGGTGATGCCAAGGCGGCGTTATGGGCTGCCCTTGTTTATGAACGAAAGCTGGTTCCGACAGTTCTCCGGAAAAGTCAGTCCCATATCTTCTTCAGGCAGCGGAAAGCGGCAACCTGACGGCACAAGGCCTTCTGGCATTTAAGTACCGGGATGGGCTGGGAGTGCCGCAGGATGCGGCCAAGGCCGTAGAATGGTTTGAGAAAGCGGCCTCCCGTAAAGATTTGGGAGCCGTGATGGAACTGGGCATAATGTTCCGGGACGGCAAGTATCTGCCCCCTGGCCGGGAAAAGGCCTTCCATTGGTTTGAAAAGGGGCGGAATGGAAGGACCCGTACAGCATGGCAGCCCTGGCGGATATGCTGCTGGAGGGCACCTTCCGCAGAACAGGCGGCCCGGGCCCTGGCTCTGTATCGTGAGGCTGCCGCCGTCGGTTATTTCCCTGCGGCACTAAAGGCCGCGGAGCTGCTCCAGAACGGGAAGGGCGGGGAACTGGATGCGGATGAAGCCTACAGGCTGCTGCGGCGTGTGGCGGATGCTGCAGGGGATCCCAAGGCCATGTACATGCTGGCCCAGGTATATTATACACGTGGTGATGAGGCCCAGGGAGATTCCCTGATGAAAGCATCCGCCCAGGCTGCCTATCTGCCGGCCATGAACCGCATGGCGCGTCTCCATCTTCTGCCGGACAGTTCACTGCCCTGGAATCCGGTTTTATCCTATTATTATTGGAACCAGGCTGGAGAAATGGGAGATGAAAGGCGGCTTCCGCCGCTTTTTGGCTGTTGTGGGGCGGATCAGGTATCTTTTTGCTGGTAATATTTATTATTGTCTGGCGTTTTCAGCGTTTTGCCGCCAGAAGGCTTGCGGAACAGCAGAAACAGGAACGGCAGTCCTCTGATGACGCATGAAGCGTATTATGAAGTATCCGGCATGAAAAAATATGTTAAAAAATACTGTAGTACTCCATGATGAACATGTTAGCTATTTTTTGGACTGGGAACACCGGAGATTATCGCCATTCTGGTGATTGTTTTTCTTTTGTTCGGCGCTAAGAAACTTCCGGAATTTGCCCGCGGACTGGGCAAGAGCCTGGGAGAATTCAAGAAGGCCAAATCTGAATTTGAAGAAGAACTGCTGAAGACCGAGAAGGAGACCATGAGTAATGCTTCCACCTCCAAAACGGAGGTCCGGCCTTCTCCCGAGCTTTCCCAGCCCATTGACGTGGAGGTGGAGAAGACGGCGGACTCCAAAACGGAGGATAAGTAAGTTTTTGCAATTTAACGGCATTATGAACAGGGCGGGAATTTTCTGTCCTGTTCATTTTAGCTGAAAGGCTTTATTAAGATTAGGGGGACTCTTTTGGCCGGCCGCTTTTTTCAGGAGGCGGGTTGCAATCAGAACGGAATGTTTTCAGAATAACCTGCAGGTTTTATTTTTTGGCAGTGATACCGGAGGGTTCTCCTGGATGCGGGTATTCCGGCGTGCATCCGTGATGGAGCATGTGCCTTGCGAAGGGGAAGTTTTTGACGGATGCATTTTACGGAAACCGCAACCCGGGCGGGAAAGAAGTGAAATTTCATGTTCACAGGAATACTGTACAGAAGGAGGAATGGTGCAGTTTATTGGCTTTTTTCTTTTTATGGCCTGGAAAAAAGAAAAGGCATGGGGTTTGCGGCTGATGTTTCCCGTCTTTCAAAGGGTATCTTGAATGAAAGGCTTCAGGTATTGATTTCTTGCGTTGCCCGCTGGCTTGTTGTACACATGTATTAATGAAAATTCATTTTTGCGGCGCAGCGGGAACGACGACAGGATCCCAGCATTTGCTGGAGGTGAACGGGTGCCGGATTCTTCTGGATTGCGGCATGTATCAGGGGCGGCGTGAGGAGGCATGGCATATCAATAAGGATTTCCCTATTTTTCCCCGGCGGAGGTGGATGCGGTAGTTCTGTCCCACGCTCATATTGATCATTCCGGCAATCTTCCCAATTTAGTGAAACAGGGGTTTCAGGGAAATATTTACAGTACATTTGCAACCAGAGATCTTTGCCAGCTCATGCTGGCGGATGCCGCCCGCATTCAGGAGCACGACTGCGCATTCATCAATAAGATGAACAAGCGCCGCGGTATTCATCAGCCGGATGTTTATCCTACTTATTCCGAACAGGATGCGGAGCGGTGCATGCGCCAGTTCGTGAATATCGGGTATGACCGGCCCATTCCCGTTGTTCCGGGGTGACACTCACGTTTTATGATGCGGGCCATATTCTGGGTGCTGCGCAAGTGTGCCTGGATATTGAGGACAGGGAAGACGGGCGGAAGAAGCGTTTCCTGTTTTCCGGGGATGTGGGGCGGGAGATAACGAATTACTGCGCGATCCCGTCCCTGTTCCCGATGTGGATATTTTGCTGATGGAGAGCACTTTACGGCGGCCGTTTCCATGAGGCTCCCTCCCGTGATGATGAGACGTTCTGCCGGGCTATCAAGGAGGCTCTGGAATTAGGCGGCCGCGTTTATATTCCGGCTTTTGCGGTGGAACGCACCCAGCAGCTGCTTTATCTGCTGAACAGGGCCTACCATGAAGGAACTCTGCCCTTGCTGCCCGTATATGTGGACAGCCCCATGGCAGTGGGTGCGACGGAGATTTTCCGCATTCATCCGGAGTGTTTCAATAAGGAGGTTTATGATTTCCTGTTCCGGGAGAAGGATCCGTTTTGTTTTTGAACAGCTGCGTTTGATCCGTTCCGTGGGCGAGTCCCAGGCTTTGAATAAAATGAACGGGCAGGCTATTATTATTTCCGCCTCAGGAATGTGTGAAGCAGGGCGCATTCTTCACCACCTGGCGAATAACATCGGCGATCCGAAAAATACGGTTCTTTTTGTAGGCTATTGTGCGGAACATACACTTGGCCGCAAGATTATGGATGGGTGGAAAGAGGTTCCCATCCTGGGTAAACAATATCCTGTCCGGGCCAGAATACGGGAGATGGATTCCTTTTCCGGCCATGCGGACCATGGAGAACTGCTGGAGTATTTTGACAGGACCGGGGGACCCAAGAGGAATATCATTCTGGTGCATGGGGAGGAGAAGGCTACCCAGGCTCTGGCCGGGGCGCTCCGGGAGCGTCAGGCTAATCCCGTTTCCATCGCGCAGTTGGGAAGCGCCATGGTGCTTTAATGTTCCGGAATATAGAATTTCTGCGGTATCCGCATGCATTCGGGGCTTTCGTTCTCAGGTTTTGTGTTCAACGGCGGATACATCGGCAGCCTTCCAATCAAGTCATGACGTCGGGATGGCTGCGCTGCCCGCTTGACCCGGTGTGTTTACGGGGCTAGCGTGCGGATATGTCTTCATTATTTATTGAATATCCCAAATGCACGACCTGCCAGAAAGCAAAGAAGTGGCTTGATGAGCAGGGAATTTCTTATGAGGATCGTCATATTGTGGAACAGAATCCCACGGCAGAGGAACTGCGGAGCTGGATTGAAGGGAGCGGATTGCCCGCCAAGAAATTTTTTAATACCAGTGGATTGCTTTACAAGAGCATGAAGTTGAAAGATAAGCTTGCCGGCATGAGCCTGGATGAGCAGATAGCCTTGCTGGCTTCCAACGGCATGCTGGTTAAACGCCCCATTTTTATTACCAATGGAAAGATATGCGTTGGCTTCAAGGCTGACGAGTGGAAGGCCGCCCATCGTTCCTGATTCCCGCCATGCCCCAGATTACCCGCACCAAGCTGGGCGCTGCCAATTTCGGCCCCTGGGAGAACATTGTCAGGGTACTGATTCTGGTATGGTTCATGCTGTACACGTTGAATGCCATTCCGGATATTCATCCTCTGGTAGGCCGTATCGCGGCCAAGGTGAATTACTGGATCAGCTATTTCTTCATGTTTGAGTATATCCTGCGGGTGCTATGCGCCAAACCGCGGAAGGCTTATATTTTCAGCGGCATGGGTATTCTGGATTTTATTGTCTGCGTTCCGTTCCTGGGCATGTTTTTCGGAGCGGACTGGCAGATTCTTTATTCCCTGCGGATTGTTCGCGTACTGGCTATTTTCAAGTTGGCCCGGTTTAATGAAACCGCCGCCAGTTTTAAAAAAGGCTTTTTACCTGATCCGGGATGAGTTTTTTCTGTTCTTCTCCGTGATCCTGTTCATGCTGTACGTCACTTCCTGGGAATTTATATTGCGGAACACGATGCCCAACCCGAAAATTCCGTTCCTTTTTGACGCGCTCTGGTTTGCCGTGGAAACTTTAAGTACGGTTGGGTACGGAGACCTGGTTCCTATTACTCCCATGGGGCGTATTTTTACCGGGGTGATTATGTTTATTGCCGTGTCCATCATTGCTATTTCCACAGGGCTGATTACGTCTGCTTTTTCCCGCGTATGGCAGCAGGAGAATGTTTTTGCGCACCGTCATAAGCGAGATGCAGACAAGGTGGCGGCTGAGGCCGGGGAGGAGGAAGTACCCAAGTAAGCCTGAACCGTTTCCCGTGGATTTTTGACACCGGTTTCAAAAGAACGGCCGCCTTTCCTGAAGAAAGGCGGCCGTTGCGTAAGAGGGACAAGGTTGTATCTTAGCTGTTGTACATTTCCGTGTAGTACTGATCCGCCATGCGGTCGGAGTCGAATTCGGGATAGATGTCTGTCATCGCATTGAAAACGATGTCCATCCACTTGTCGTTGTGATCGTAGTAGAGGGGAAGAATCTTGTCGTCCAGAATGTTGTAGAAGTTATCGCGGTCGGAGCGGTCGCGGGCTTCCGGGGAGAGATGGGCGGGTGCTTCCGGAATGACGAAGCAGTTTTCTCCGTCCTTGGCGAATTCACAGATCCAGCCGTCATTGGTGGAGACGGAGATGGAGCCGTTCATGGCAGCGGACATGCCGGAAGTGCCGGAGGCTTCGCGGGTTACCACGGGGTTGTTGAGCCATACGTCGGAACCGCTTTTCAGGTAACGGCTCAGGCCCAGTTCATAGCCGGTGAGCACGGCGGAACGGGGATATTTGGCCGTCAAGTCATTCAGGCGGTTGAAGATTTCAATAGCGCCATGATCCATCGGGTAGGGTTTGCCGGCCCAGATGAACTGCACCGGATAGTTGGTGCGCTGGAGCATGCGTTCGAACATCGTGGGATTGCCGGTGACCAGGTCCGGACGCTTGTAGGCCGCGAAACGGCGCGCCCATACGATGGTGAGGCAGTTCGGGTCAAAGACGCGGCCCGTTTGTTCACCCACCATGCGGAAGAGAGCTTTTTCAAAGCCCGCTTGCGGCGGATGAACGCTTCCTTGTTGCGGGCCTGGAAAGCTTCCGCCAGTTCCGGATCCTGCCAGTATTTCTGATTCTGGGCATTCGTAATATGGATGATGGGGCATATACCCTCATAGTCCTTCCACATCTGGCGGGATACTTCTCCATGGGTTTGGAAACGCCGTTGGCGATGTGGGAGAGGCGCAGGGCGGCCAGCGTGTAGTTGAACGTATTGTCCGTCATGCCTACGGCGGCGCGCACCTGTTCCATGGAGAGCCCGTCGAAGAAGGAGAACGTATTCATGGTGTTTACGTCCATCTTTTCGTTGCCGGCTTCTTCCGGGGTATGGGTAGTGAAAACGAAACGCTTGCGCACTTCTTCCACGCTGCCCGTCTTGGCAAGCACGTGGAAGGCCGCAGCCAGGCCGGTGGGCTTCGTTTAGATGGTAGATTTCCGGTTCAACGCCCAGTTCGTCAAAAAAAGGCGGGCGGCCCAGCAGTACGTACTGGGCGATGCGGGTGAAGCCGTTGGCGTCGTACAGGCGGCGGGAGATATTGCGGCTTTCCTCGTCATTTTTCCTCCAGGTCCGTGGAAAGGAAGAACATGGGCGCAGTGCCGAATGTTTCCGGATTCAGGGAAGTAGGCTTTACCCAGACGGGAGCTCCGCAGACATGAATGAGGAATTTGATGTTGTGATCTTCCAGGAACGGGTAGTTTTTACGCATGTATTGCGTGGCCATGGATCCGTCCTCCGCACGGATCTGGTTGTAGTAGCCGTAGCTCCACAGAATGCCGACGCCTACGAGGTTCTGGCGCAGATCATGCGCACTGCGCATATGGGGAGCCGGACAGGTAGCCCAGACCGCCGGAATAGATTTTAAATGAATTATCAATGGCGTATTCCATGGAGAAGTACGCAACGCTTTTTCCATATTTGGGGTCTATTTCATACGGGTGCTCGAAAATGGTGGGTAAAAATGATTTCGCCATGGTTCTGTAAATAGAGTAAAGTGTTCAAAAGGAGAACTCGCACGCCTTGGTATCATGATTCCTTCCTGTTGGAAAGGGCAAATTGCGTGTGTGTCTGAATTGTCGATTGAACAGGAATGTCTTTCCGGCGTTTGTCGCCCGCCGCTGCTCCGGGCGTTTCCATGGGAAGGGAAGGGGGGGCGGAAGCCTCCGTTCCCTAGGCTTTTCGGCGCTCCGAAATGAATTTTGAGCTTGCCGACGCAGGGGAAAAAGAGCATGAATGGGGCATGAAAGCTTTGTAAAAACGCAGGCTGGCCCCGGTTTGGAATTGATGGATGTTCCTATGCCGGAAGTCGGCCCGAATGACGTCCCTGATCAAATTCATAAAACAGCCATTTGCGGCACGGATCTTCATATTTGGAATTGGGATAAATGGGCCCAGCAGACCATTCCGGTAGGGATGCATGGGGCCATGAGTTCTGCGGCGTGATTGAGTCCGTAGGTTCTTCCGTGACGGAATACAAGCCCGGGAGATTGTTTCCGGTGAGGGGCATATTGTTGTGGCCATTGCCGCAGCTGCCGTTCAGGGCAGAAGCACTTGTGTCCCAACACAAAGGGTGTGGGAGTCAACAGGCCCGGCTGCTTTGCGGAGTACCTTTCCATTCCGCAGGATAACGTGGTGCGCATCCACAAGAGCATTCCGATGGAAATCGCCTCCATTTTTGACCCGCTGGGCAACGCCGTCCATACGGCTTTGTCCTGGGATCTGGTAGGCGAGGACGTCCTGATTACGGGAGCCGGGGTTATCGGCTGCATGGCTGCCGCCGTCTGCAAGAAGGCCGGAGCCAAGACGGTGGTTATTACGGACATCAATGATTTCCGCCTGGGTCTTGCCAAAACGCTGGGGGCGGACCGAACCGTGAACGTGACCCGTGAAAAGCTGGAAGACGTGATGAAGGAACTGGAAATGACGGAGGATTTGACGTGTGCCTGGAAATGAGCGGCGCTCCGTCCTGCCTGAAGGACATCATCGACAATTCCCGCAACGGAGCCAACATTTCCCTGCTGGGGATTCAGCCCGATGGTTCCAGCATCGAGTGGAATAAGTTCATATGGAAAGGGTTGAAGATGAAAGGCATTTATGGACGTGAAATTTTTTGAAACTTGGCATAAACTGGATTCCATGATCCGCAGTGGCTTGAATGTGGCGCCCATCATCACGCACCGTCTGCCCTACACGGAATTCGGGAAGGGTTTGAAGCCATGAATTCGGGAAAATCCGGCAAGGTTGTTCTGGACTGGATTGTTTGATTCTCTCTTTTCTTTCCATGTGATTATGGATGCCCCGGTTTCCTGGAGGAGACCGGGGCGTTTTTTAGGGAAGGGCAGTAAAAAGGGGGATAGGTTTGTTGCCTGAACGTCAGGCTGTTTTTCCGGGAGGCTGCGGCATCCGGGCTTTCCATGCCTGGGCGCGGCGTTTTCCTTCATGCGGCGAGCGTAGCTGTCGTCATCTTCTTCAAAAGCGTCCGGATGGGTCAATCTGAGCCTCCGTATCACCTTGTCATGGTCACCGGGGAAACCAGATCCGTAAACAGGCCGCCGTGAAGGTGGTCTACCTCGTGCTGCAGGCAGCGCGCCAGCAGTCCGTTGCATTTCACGGTCACAGTCCGTCCGTCCATCATGGTTAAAACAGCCCTTACGCAGGAGCGGCGCATCACGTTCGCATATACTTTGGTGATGCTCAGGCACCCTTCCCGGTACGGCACTTTTTTGCCGAAGGGATGCAGGATGGGATTGATAAAATTCAAGGGCATGATTCGGGACAACGTAGTTGGGCATCCGTCCACTTCCAGCCAGGTAGTGGTTGCGTCTGTGGAAGGGATGTTGATGGTGACCAGCTGGATGGGCCTGCCCACCTGCGGCGCAGCCAGGCCTATGCCTCCCTGGGCCAGGGTTTCCTGCATATCGTCCAGGAAGGAAAGGATATCCCTGTTGATATGAACCACGGGCCCGCATTCCTCTCTCAAAAGAGGATGTCCGTATTGAAGAATATCAAGAATCACGGCAGACAGGATGATATGGATAAAAAGAGTGCGACATCCCGATTCAGAATAGTGTTCATTATATTAAATGAATATTTTTCCGGCGAAGGAACGGAAATGTTTTTCCCGGATGAAATGAAAAGGCCTTGAACTTTGATGACGCTTTTTTACGGTAGTTCCGGTGCCGCGATGCGGGCCGGAGTTTCATTCTCCTCCTCAACGCTACGTTCTCATGAAGCTTGGCTCCTGTTTTTCTCTGTTCCCGAATTTGCCGTTGATGGGAGGCGCGCTTCTGCTGGCGCTGTGTTTGTGTTCCTGCGGAGATAAGGAAAGGAGGCCGGGGCTGCGGAAGCAGGAAGTCAGAAAGGCTTTCCCCGGTGGAATCTTATGAAGAGCTGCTTTCCCTGCGCCTGAAGGAAGTGGAACAGATGACGGATCTGGTCGTTTCCATCCAGGACCGTACCGCAGGAGAGGCCCTGATGAATGAACTTGGGCGCCTGACGGAGAAGTTTAAATTTTACGATATGAATTGCGGGCGCCTGATGGCTCTGAATCCGCGCGTGCATGAAGAATCGCGTAAGATGCATCCTGCCTTTCATTCCATTCTCCGGGAGCGCGTGGACAAGGCCCGCGACCGGATGATGTCGGGAATACTGAAGCTCCATGAATTCAGGTATTATGATTCCGATGTCATCAGGAATGATCTGGAAAAGTGCGGTCTCAGCCTGACGGACGAACGGGTGGCCCTGTATTTGAACAACAAGATAAAGCCGTTTCTGAAGGCTTATCTGAACAGTATTCCACCATGGTGGACATGCTGGAGGGGATTGATAATAAAGTTGCGGCGGAAGCCTATGCCGTATCTGTAGCCCTTCAGGGACGAATGGTCAGGGAGCAGATGAACAACATTGCCAGAATGGAGAAGAAGTATGGAGACTGGATTCCCGGTTTTGAACGGCATTTCCATGATGGGCTGGAAAAGATGAGAAAGAAGGCGGAGGATGAGCGCAAACGCGCTTTCCGGGCGCTCCTGAAACTCACGACGGCCAGGATGTATGATTCCCCTTCCATGCAAAAGGCAGTGGAGGGGCTCAAAATAGAGCAACCCAGGCTAATCGATTTTCAGGAGTTCTGGGCCGATCCTGTCGCGGCCATGGAAGAGTTCTGCGCGTGCCTGGAGAGAATTGACTTTCTCCTGCGCAGCATCAAGGATGCCGGAACGGCTGACCAGTGCGCCATGGAGCTGGTGGAAGTGGTGGCCAAGTTGAAAAGGTTGCGCTATGCTGTTGATGATTTCCAAAAATCCGGACGTATGAATCTGGTGAAAACCGGGGATATGGAGCGTATCAGCCGCCGTGCGGAGGAAGCGGAAATGGCCGTTTCCGGTTCCATGGCCCGTCTTATTGTGGAAACGGACGTGGTAACCCGTTCTCCTCTCCTTTCCAGAGCCATGGGGCCTTACCGCGATGTAATGTATGCACGTTAAGTACCGTATGCCGGAAGGCGATGATTGACTTTTTGAGTGGAATATGACAATCAGCCTATGAAGGATGTTGATTTTCCGGCAGTACCGTGGTGGTGACGGGAGGAGCCTGCGGCATTGGCCGCGCCATTGCGGAAGCTTTCGCTGCGGCGGGCGCCCGGGTGGCGGTTTTGGATGTGAAGCATGAGGAAACGGCCTCCTGCTGGAGGAATTGCCGGGAGAGGGGCATCTTTGCGTGACGGGCAACGCGGGTGTGGAAGAGGACGTGCGGTCTTTTTGCGGAAAAGGTGTTGGAATGTTTTGGCCGTGTGGATGTGCTGGTAAATAATGCGTGCATCACGCGTCGCGGCATTCTTTCCGGCTGTTCCTTCGAGGAATTCAATGAAGTTTTGCGCGTGGGAGTTTCCGCGCCCTATCTGCTGAGCCTTTATTTCGCGACCATTTTTCCCGCGGCGCTTCCATTGTGAATATTGCTTCCACCCGCGCTTCCATGTCCCGGAAGGATACGGAAAGCTATAGTGCGGCCAAGGGCGCCCTCACTTTTTAACTCACGCTCTCGCCATGAGCCTTTCCCCTTTCGGCGTTCGTGTGAACAGTATCAGTCCAGGCTGGATTGACACGGGGGTGTTCGGCGTCCTGTCTCCGGAAGATGCTTTTTCAGCATCCTTCCGGGCGCGTCGGTTCGCCGGAAGATATCGTGAAGGCCGTTTTCTTTCTATGCGGCTCCAGCTTTGTCAATGCGGAGAATCTGGTCATTGACGGCGGCATGTCCCGTATGATGGTGTACCACGGAGATGAGGGGTGGTCATTCCATCCAGAACAGCCGGACAGCGTTCCTTCCTGACGGGCTTGCGCTTCCGGCATGCTTTCCATTGCAGCTGTTTCAAACAGGTCCCGTGCCGTCCGGACGCCTGTTCCGCCTGGAACTGGAATAACAGCGGCAGGAGCGTCCGTTTGCCTCCATAAAAGGGCCATCCCCGGAACGGAGTGGCCCTTGTTTATGTCCCGAAGGAGAATAACGTCAACGGATGGTAACGCGGGGATCGTTCGCCAGAACCTCGGCCAGTTCTTCCCAGCCGTCTTCCGTCTGGAGCTGGAACATCTGGAGGTAGACGGACGCTACGCCGGCAGGGTATTTTTCGAACAGTTCGTCCACAGCTTTGGCGAGTTTCTCCCTTGTCCAGCGTTTCCGGCAGTTCATTGACAATGCCGTTGCCGTCATGGGGGATGCCCAGGGTATTCAGGAACGTAATCAGCATGTCCTGGTGTTTGCGCAACAGCCAGACCTGAAGCAGATGGTCACCGATTTCATTGCTGGGTTTCCATGACAGCATTTTCTTGATGAAGGAAAATTGTTCCTGAAGAGGTTTGCGCTGGATGAATTCGGGGCGCAGTTTTTCAGGGCTCCAAGTTCACGCACGGCAGCGCGGTAAATGGCGCGTTCCTGGTTGCGCATCCAGTCCAGAATGTTGCTGATTGTTTCTTCGTCCGCCTGCTGGAAAATGTAATATGCCTTCATGATAAGTAGGGAAAGAAAAGCTCTTGAGGACATGCACTCCACCATGTTTCCCCGCCTATGCAAGCTCTTCTACTGTCACCTGCCGCTCTTGGCTTTTATTCCGCATTCAAGGCGTAAAAACGGTCTTATTGCAAAAAAGACTTGCTAAAAGGGGTTGCTTATGATTACTTGCTTGTGCGCTTCTCGCGATGCCACTGTAGCTCAGGGGGTAGAGCAACGCATTCGTAATGCGTGGGTCGTCGGTTCAATTCCGACCAGTGGCTCCATCTTCATGGGTGGTGCTTGTCGCGGGGAATCGCCGGATACATGCCTCGTTAGCTCAGTTGGTAGAGCAGCTGACTCTTAATCAGTTTGTCCACGGTTCGAGCCCGTGACGGGGTACCATCCGGTTGTTCCTGCAAGGAACGCCATCATTCCTGTGCCTCGTTAGCTCAGTTGGTAGAGCAGCTGACTCTTAATCAGTTTGTCCACGGTTCGAGCCCGTGACGGGGTACCATTTTTTTCTAGTCCGGCTTGCTGATGGCAAAGCCGGATTTTATTTATTGCAAAATAAGGGAATAGAGAGACGAATTGAGGAAATTCTTTCTGAATTTGAAGAAGGTGACAACGTCAGCATGGGGAGGCTGGCGGGGCATTTCCTGCCTTAGCCTCCTGTCTCATCGATGCTTGAAATTCCCTTTCTGCCGGAAGCGCTTTTCGATTGATTCATCATGGCCATGATTGACTTTTTCATCCAGCGCTGCGCCGGAAAATAATAATAGGGGGATATTTTTCAAATGTTTATCGGGCGGTTAAAGTTTTTCAATATGCGCTCATATAGGTGAATCTGTTCGAATGACCCCTTCCCGGTGGTTGATACGGTTTTGGGGCGCCGGGAATGTTCAGAAAAAGGGAGTTCCGGGCATTCATGTTCTGAAGCTGGCTTTCTGGACAATTTCTCCTTTTGGTTGCGCGGCCTGTTCCAGTAGTGTACGAATGCCGCAGTGAAGGAGCGGAACGTTCAGGATTGTTTTATAGCTCAGTATTTCTCCGTGGAGAAGGGCAACGGGGCCGTCCTGAAACCTGGGAACGATTGAAAGAGGTTTTGATGGACAACTTGCAGAAACGGCAGGCAGGCCATGAGGGCCGGCTGCCGGGGGATTCGCTTTTTCCTTGAGGGAAGAGGATGCCTGCCGGGCTGTTACTCCTTCCGTGCTGGAAGGATTGCTGGGGCGTTTCCTGACGGACGCCCGCCGTTCCGGGACGGTGTATACCCCCGGTTTTTTGTTCGCTGGATGGCCCGGGAAGCGGTATCTTCCTGGCTGGAATCCAGATTGCCTTCTCCCAGGAGCGGTGATGAAGAAGCCGGGTTGCTGGGAAGTATCCGTGTGCTGGATTTATCCGTAGGGGCCGGAGCATTCACCATGGGAATGCTCCGGGAGCTTGTCGCCCGCAGAAAGCTTCTGGAACCGGATTGCCCGGAGCCCGATTTAATCCGCGCCGTTTTGGAAGAGAATATTTACGGAGTGGATGTTTGCGCGGAGGCATTGGAGGTGGCCCGTTTCCGTTTTCGTTGCGCATGGTTGGCCGCCGGAGGAAAGGGGGATTTACGGGATCGCCTGTTGTGCGGGGGACAGTCTGGATATGTCTGCGTCCGGCGTCTGGCGTCAGGGTCTTTCAACGGTGATGGAGGAAGGAGGCTTTGACCTGGTGATCGGCAATCCCCCTTTGTCGGAGAAAAAGGGAACAAGGAATTATTTGACCGTTTGAAATGTTCTTCTCTTGCTTCCTACTGCTCTTCCCGCATGGATTACTGGTACGTGTTTGCCTGTGTGGGGCTGGATGCCCTGAAGCGGGGGGCGTAATGCATCTGGTCGTTCCCAACAAGTGGATGTCTAATGCGGGAGCCGCCTCTCTCCGCCGCAAGCTGCTGGAAGATTGCGGTTTGCTGCGCCTGTCGGATTTCGGAGCCTGCCGCGTGTTTGAATCCGCCCGCGTCCATACCATGACTGTTCTGGCGGAGAAAAAGGGAGAGGAGGCGGACGCCTGGTTCCGGAATACCGCCGTTTTGGCGGCTCCTTGAATGACGTGGAATCATTTCTGGAACATGAGCCGTACCGTCGGTTTCCCTTGCCGGAAGATGCCGGAGCGTGCGTCAGGAAGGATTGTCCTTCTGCTCTGCAGCAGAGCGGCATCTTCTGGAAAAGATGGATGCCTGCCGGAATTTCAGGCTGGATGCCGCAAAGGAAATGACGCAGGGATTGTGCCGAATCCTGACGTCGTTTCTTCCCGAGCTCTGGAGAATCTGGCGCCGGAAACAGTGCGGCGGTACGGAATCCGGAGGGGGATGGGGTATTTGTCTTGCCTCAGGGGTATTTTGGCCTGTTGCCGGAACGGGAGCGGCGTTTTCTCAAACCTCTGTATGAACCTGTCCAGGCAGGGCGGCATGCACTGAAAGCTCCGGAGAAGGTGCTGTTATATCTGACTCCGTCCAACGGAGCGGAGCAGGCCGTTACGCTTTTGCGCCATTTGGAAAAATTCCGTCCCCTGATGGAGGCCCGGCAGGGAAACACGCATGGGCCGCATGAAATATTACCATGTGCACTGGCCCCGGCAGGAACGTTTTTCCGGCCCGGCCCCAAAATTCTGGCTGTCAGGAAGTGTGCCCGTCCAACCTTCTCCTATACGGAAAAGGAAGCTTATGTGATGATGGCATTCAACGTGATACGCTCGGAACGCGTGAGCATGAAATATCTGGCGGCCCTGTTCAATTCGCGCCTGATGCAGTTTTGGTTTCTCCGCCGGGGAAAAATGCAGGGGGTTTTTCCAGATGGATACCGCCCCTGTCCTCCGGGCTCCGATCCGGGTCCCCGGTCTGTCCCTGCTGCAGGAAGTGGAAGGGCTGGCGGACGCTCTCGCGGCCCGCTATTGCCCGGAAGGGGATGAGCGGATGAATGGGCTGATGGAAGACATTTACGGCCTTTCCCCGCAGGAGCGGGAAATAATTATTCAGGCATGTTCCCCATGCGGGCCGGGAGGGAAAGCTTGCCGGAGTGATGATTTGGCGTCGGTAACTGTTCGCGATGATGCCAGGCTGCTGCATCGTTGTTTCTTCATCGTACAGGAAGTGATTGAAATGGCCCGGTTCATCAGGCCGGAGATACAACAGGCCGATGTAGCTGTAACTCCAAGCCGTGCTGAAACCTGCGTCCCTGGCCTTCTGATGGAGACGTTCCGGATGGGCGCACTGGTGCGTCCATCATTGCCGTTCTTCGTAACAACCCTTTCAGAAAACAACAATGTCGAAAGGAGCATCCGGGCTTGATTTTCGGAGAGGGCTCCTTAAGATGTGCGCCCAATTTGTTTGTTTAGCCTATGATGAAGCTTGTTTTTTTCCAGGAATGTTCCTGTTGGCCGCTTGTTGGTATGCCGCCTTTCCGGCGGCGGAAGCCGGTGGGAGCAGTTCAGTCCCAGCCGGTTTCCGGGGGCTCTCTGCCGTCCCTGTGCCGTGTGCTGGATCGCGGTCCGGTGCTGTACCGGAATGATTCCTCATGGATCAGGAAGGTGAAGCTGACGCTGATTGGCCAGTATCAGGCAGCAGCCGTCAGCCCCAATGGGGCCAATAAATTCTGCCCGTCTTCCGGCGGCCATAACAACGGGTGGAGGCGCGCTTACCTGGGCGGCGACATCCTGATGGGGACGGTTCCTGGCGCCTGTCCAATCTGACGAATGTGGGGATTTGGAAGGCCGGCACCGTGAAGTGCGGGGAGAATGGATCGGCAGCCATACGGAGTGGTCCCTGTATGCACTTTATCTGGAAAAGACCATGCCCGGCGTCAAGTTCAGGGCCGGTAAGCTGACGCCTCACCTGACGTCGGAGTATTGCCTGGCTTCCTCCCGGATTAAAACAGTGGAAAGATCCGCCCTGTGCAATGAATTGATTCCCATTTCCAACTGGGGTCTGAGGCCAATTTTCAGAAGGATGCCAAGAGCCTGTACCATTCCTACGGCGTTTACCTGAATGCGAACGGTACGGATTTGAAGGATGAGATCCAGTTTCATTCTGCAGACAACCTGTTTATCCTGAACGCCATGAAGTGGAAGGTGGCTTCTCCCATGTGGGACAGCCAGTTTCTGGGGTACCAGTATGCCCATAATTTTACGGAATGGCGGGGAAGGAAAATCCCTTCCACGTCCGATTATTGCGGAACGGGCGCGCAGGACGTGATTTCCCTGAGCTGGGACGCCAGCGGCGGCGCTTTCTCCATCATGGGGAATTTGCTGGCAGGCGTGGGAATTGTAGGCCAGCCCGGTGCAAAGAATGTGTACGGCCTGGTTCTGCAGCCCGTTTACCGGATTTCCGCGCATTTTGAGGGCGTCTTTCAATACCAGTGTTCCTTTGGAAACCGTTCTGTGAAGCTGAATACCCGTTATGTGCCCAGCGTCACCCATTATCCCGCATGGGTGGACAGCATGCATTCCTTTTACCTGGGGCTGAATTGCTATCTGTGTCCGGAGGCCGTCAATGCGGTCAAGCTGATGCTGGCTGTAGAGTATGTCACCAGCCATGTGGACTCGGCAACGGCCAAAGCCTTTAACGGATGGTCTGTTTTCGGGGCTGTCCGCTTCAAGTTCTGAGGCTTTTGCCCCCTTCTATTGTAATTTCTTCAATAAGGTGGGCTGATAGGCCGGGAGAGCCGGGATAGGAACGTATCCGGGCGGGAGCTGATCCCAGACGGGATGCATGGGCTGGGCATCCGCCTCAAAAACGGTTCCGTTAAAGGATTTGATGATGGTGCGGATGGCTCCGGACGGAGCCGGCTGCACTACTAGGGGCGCGGCGCCGATTCCGGAAGATTCATGTGCAGGTTGACTTCCTCTTCATTCCAGGCGGGCCAGGAATCGGAAGACGTGGGGATTTCACGAATTTCCGTATTGGCGGCGGAACGGGGCGTATGGAAAAAGGGGCTGTCCGGATCCCCGTCGTTCAGCCAGACTTCCTCATCCGGCGTTTCGGTTGTGATGACTATTTCTTCCTGGTTTTCCGCATGGTGAAACTCATAACCAGACCGTTCATGGACGTCCCTTTCCGTTTTGTCGTCATTCATGTGGATGCTGATGGCCGGTTTGCTTTTGGAAGCTTCGTGGGGACTATGGGATTGGAAAAGGGGCGGCCTGCCGCTTCAGGGCTTCCGGAGATGCCGCGCGCGTATTTGGGGAAGAAAACGCTCTTGGTATCTATTTTGCCGGGATGTACTTTTTACCGGTTCATCCGACAGCTCAAAGATGTATTTTACGGGAAGTTCCGTCGCGGAACCCCGGCAGGAAAACTTACCAGGAACGCCGGGCCCAGGCATGTCAAGAGATACAGGGGCAGAATGAATTTCATCAGAGGTAGAACTGGTTTCAGTAGAGCAAAAAGAGGGAAATATTCAATGCAAAAAGAGGAAATCCGGCTCTCCGGCTTCGCGCTTCCGTGGCGTGCGGATGCGGCGTTTCCGTCATTTCTCTTCTTTGGCAGCCTGGTGAGGCTGTCTTATGGTAAGGGTCATGATGAAACAAGTTGTCTCTTTATGTGCGGCTTCCTTCGCCTTCTTTTTTTGAGCGGATGTGACCGCGCCCCTTCTTCCGGGGAAAAGCGGGCTGCTCCTTCAGCGGAACGGGAAAAGCCGTCTGCGGTGCGGAAAGAGGCGGAAATATGGAGAGAGCGCCTGACGCTGCTGTGGCCGGCGCCGGCCGCGAGAAGGAAAAATGGCAGCGAGCATGTAAAAGCCCTCAATGATGTGGCTGCCCTGTATGCGGAGGGATTGCAGAATGGCTGGGTTCATCCGCTGGACGTGCGGGCCTGGTGTGATTCCGTGGCGGAGACCGGGTCCGGGTATTCCGGGAAACGGTCATTGGCGCCATGTTCCTGTATGGGACGGGAATCAAGCGTGATGCCGTAGCGGCCAGGGAGTGGTTTGAGTACGGGCTTGCCCGCCCGGGGACCCAGCGGGGAACGCCCTGTACATGTTGGGAATGATGTATTTCAAGGGGGATGGCGCGGATCAGGACCTGAATAAGGCGCTGGGGCTGTGGCACAAGGCGGCGGATGAGGAACATCCGGCAGCCATGGGGCTGCTGGGCCGGGCTTATGGAGGGGAAGATGGGGTTTTGAGAAGGATGCCGCTTCCGGCCTGGCGCTGCTGGAGAAAGGCCGCCAATGGAGGGAATACGCCTTCGTCCGTTTATCTGGGGAACATTTACGCAAAGGGACAGGGAGTGGAGCGGGATATGGAGCGTGCCATGAAGTGGTATGAACAGGCGGCTTCAGCCGGAGACGCCCATTCCCAGTATATTGTGGGACTGGCCTGTCTGGAAGGTTCCGGCGTGCCTGTGGATGAGGGCAAGGCGTTCAGCTGGCTCCGGCTGGCCGCCGGGCAGGACCACGTCAACGCCATGCTGATGCTTTCCGTCTGCTACAGCACCGGAAAGGGGACCCCTCAGGATGCGGATATGGCGGAAGTCTGGAAAAAGAAAGCGCTTCAACTGAATGCGGAGCGCGAGGGCGGTTCAGCTCCGCAGACGCAGAAACATTAGCTTTCCCTGATTTCCTGTTCAGGAAATCCAAAGCTTTCCTCCGTTCCAGAATAACGTTTCCCCTGGAGTCCGGAATGACCAGCAGGCCGTCCCGGTGTTCCAGTATGGCGTGCATCATGGCGAATACATGGCCCAGGGCATATTCGTCTTCCAGAATGAAGCGCAGCATTTTGGTGCGGTTCCCTATCTGCCGGAGGGCCGCGCCGTCCCTTTTGAACGCCTGGCGCGCGTCGTCCGTTTCCATGACCCAGAATACGTCCAGCTGGGATTCCCCTCTTCATCCAGATATTCTCCTTCCAGCACATGGTCCGGAGCGTTTTCCGGCGCGCCGGAAAGGTTCAGCCGGAAACAGCCATCCAGGCGGAACATGCTCTCCTGCAATTCCTCTGCGGCCGGCAGAGGGGCATCCTGAATGAAAAGCCAGAATTCCTGTTCGTCCGGGGCGGGGAAGCGTGCATCATGGGATGATTGTGGCATTCCCCTCCTTGTTTTCCCACCCGGATTTGTGACATTGAGGCGGCGCGTGCGGATTTTTGGATGTTCAAGAGCTTTCTTCCCGATTAAAAACAGGGCCATGAGTATTCCCGTAATGATGACGATTGCCGGTTCCGACTGCTCCGCGGGGGCCGGGCTCCAGGCTGACCTGAAAGCGGCCCATGCCATGGGGGCGTTTGCGCTTACGGCCGTCACCTGCGTCGTGTCCGAGGCGCCGGGGACAGTGCGCGGCATTCAGGAGGTGGACCCTTCGCTGGTGGCCGATCAGGTGCGCATCAATCTGGAACATTTTCCCGTGCGCGCCGTGAAGACGGGGATGCTGTATTCCCCGGCTATCGTCCGTGCGGTGCATGAGGTGCTGGCCGGGGCGGATGTCCCCGTTGTGGTAGACCCGGTTATGATCGCCACGGCGGGAGACCGCCTGATGCGGGAAGAGGCGGTGGCCGTTGACGAAGAGCGCCTGCTGCCGGGAGCGGCGTTGCTTACTCCCAATTTGGATGAGGCTGCCGTCCTGCTCCGTTCTTCTGTTAATCCGGGCAGGGATGAACTGCCGGAGGCCGCCGCGCGCCTCGCCGTCAGGTACGGATGCCCCGTCCTTCTGAAGGGCGGCCATCTGGAGGGGGACTGCCGGGACGTGCTGTCCGGCCCGGACGGCTGCCTGCTGGGGCAATGGGAGCGTCCGCGCGTACAGGAGGTGAGCACTCACGGAACGGGCTGTTCCCTGTCTGCCGCCGTCGCGGCGCGGCTGGCCGCCGGGGATGGACTGGTTGCGGCGGTGGAGCGCGGCCTGGAATTCATCTCTTCCGCCATCCGGCACCATCTGCGCTGGGAACAGCCGGTCCGGGTGGATGCGCTGAAATTGTGGTAAAACCTCCTTTGCCCCGGTTGTCTTCCTCTCCCGCGCGGGGTGGGAAAACCGGGGACTGCCTCCGCCTTTCTGTGCCTTAATAACGCTTTGTGCTTGCGTAAGGGAGGTGGGGTTGGTAGTTGTATCCACGCCCATGTGCCACATGGAGCTCGTAAGAATTAGTAAATATCATAGCAATTATCACTATGGGACAGCAAATCCGCAAAGTCACCAAGCGCCGCAGACGTATTGAATACCTCAAGCGTAAGAAGGAACAGTCCAAGTTGAATTCAATGCGCCTATCCGTCTGGCCGTTCCCGTTGCCAAGGATGCCAAGCCTGCCGCCAAGGAAGCTCCCGCCAAAAGACTGCGGCCAAGGCCCCGGCCAAAAGACTGAAACCAAGGCTGCCGCCGCCAAGAAGGCCCCCGCCAAAAAGCCGGCTGCCAAGAAGGCCGCTGAACCCGCCGCCGAATAATTGCCCGGGCGGAGGTTTCCCCTCCGTGCATCAATCAGACAGTTTTACAAGCCGCCGTGCGATTGCATGGCGGTTTTTTGCATGTCCGGGCTTCCTGTATTTTCCCGGAGCGGGAAGAGGTGGCGCGGCTTTCCCGGTGATGCGTGCCGTGCGTATTCTCAAGCCGGTGCGCTGGTCCGTGTTTCCCTGTTTCCGGGAAGGCCTTTTCCGGGGTTTTATGGAAAAGCATTGACACTGTTTTTCTGATGCGTACAAAGAAAATAGCGTCGTTTATCTTTACTTTATGCGCCACCGTACTGCTGACACTCCCAAAGGGCACCGCAATTACGTCATCATTGCGTGTGACGTGCTTCTTTTCCTGGCTATGCTCAAGTGGCTTCCCGTGGAACCGGAGGTAGCCAGGGGGCTGGCTGTTCTCACCTTTATCGGCATCCTGTGGCTGACGGAAGCCCTGCACGTAACCGTAACCTCCCTGCTGGTGCCGGTGCTTGCCATGTTTATGGGGATTCTGCCGGGGAGAAAGCTCTGTCCGGTTTTGCGGATCCTACCATTTTCTGTTTTTCGGGGGCTTTGCCCTGGCCGGGGCTCTTCACGAACAGAAAATTGATGCCTGGCTGGCGGGAAAAATCCTCCGGATGGCCGCGGGAGCCTGGGGATGGCCCTGATTCTGATTTTCCTGGCTACGGCGTTTCTTTCCATGTGGATGTCCAATACGGCCACGGCGGCGATGATGCTTCCTCTGGTGATCGGCCTTCTGGACCGCGTTCCGGCGGAAAAACTTAAGACGACGGCTCCTTTTGCCATCCTGGGGGTGGCGTACAGCGCCTCCATCGGCGGCATGGGGACGCTGGTGGGTTCTCCTCCCAACGCAATTGCGGCGCATGCACTAGGAATGGGGTTTGCGGAATGGTTCCGGATTGCCATGCCCATTGTCCTGGTGTTCAGGGGTGATCGTTTTCTTCCTGATGTACCTGTTCCTCCGCCCGAATCTGGGGATGCATGTGGATATGGTGCCGGAGGAAAGGGAGGGAACGGAGGGCAGGTTGAATGCCAGGCAGGTGCGTGTCCTTATTCTCTTCGTGCTGGTGGCCGGGAGCTGGATGTGCAGCAGTTTCCTTTCCTCTGCTTTGGGCGGCATCCCGTCCATGGACACGCTCTCATCGCGCTGAGCGCTGCGGTGCTGCTGCCGCTGTGCGGGGTTATCAACTGGAGCGGCATCGCCAAAAATACGGACTGGGGCGTCCTGCTTTTGTTCGGGGGCGGCATCACGCTCAGCAGCATCCTCGTCCAGACGGGGGCGGCGGGATTCCTGGCGGATCAGGTATCTTCTCGCCATGGGGCACAGCCCCATCGTCATCCTGCTCATCATCAGCCTCTTCATCACGTCGCTGACGGAATTCTGTTCCAATACGGCCAGCGCCGCCTGGTGGCCCCGCTGATGGTCACGGTAGCCTCCGCCATGGGCATGTCTGCTACGCCGCTGGTGCTTCTGGTAGGCATAGGCGCTTCCTGCGCCTTCATGCTCCCCGTTTCCACTCCTCCCAACGCTCTGGCCTTCGCGACGGGAAAATTCCCTCAGATGACCATGGTAAAGGTGGGGCTGCTGATTAACGTGGTGCTCGTGTTCGTGAAGGCTTTCTGGGCCTGGATATTCTGGATGTAGGAGGAATGGGAAACTGTGCGGGAGCCGTTTTCCCCTTTCGGAAGTGTCATTCGGCCTGCTTCGCGGGGGCGGGGCTCCCTGCTCCTTTTCCTGAAGTTTCCGCGCCGCTTTTTTGTCCAGCCCGGCGAGCTTGGCAATCAGGTAGAAGAAGGAAGGAATGAAAAATACCCCGATGAAGACGGCTGTAATCATGCCGCCGATGACTCCCACGCCCACCACCTGCCGCGCTGCCGCTCCCGCTCCCGTGGCTACGGCCAGGGGAAGGCAGCCCATGATAAAGGCGATGCTGGTCATCAGGATGGGGCGCAGGCGGATTCTGGCCGCATCCAGGGTGGCCGTGAGCAGGTCCGTGCCCTGACGGAGTTCCAGCACGGCAGAATTCCACGATGAGGATGGCATTTTTGGCCGCCAGCGCAATCAGCACGATGAGGCCGATTTCCGAATAAATGTTCAGGTTCAGCCCGAACATCCACAGGGCCAGGAATGCGCCCAGGATGGCGATGGGGGCGGTCATGAAGACGGCCACGGGCAGGGACCAGCTCTCATACAGGGATGCCAGAATCAAAAAAAGACAAACACGGCTGATGCCGCAAAGATCATGCCGATGGTGATACCTTTCTGCGCCTGTTTTTCCTGGTAGCTCATCCGGAATAGTCGTATCCCATGCCGGACGGCATGGTCTGGGCAAAAACTTCTTCCAGGGCGTTCATGACCTGGCCGGAGGAATAGCCCGGAGCCGGGGTGACGTTGAGCTGGGAACTGTTGAACATATTCTGGCGGATCAGAATTCCGGGCCCAGCCGTGCGTAACGTTGATTACGGAATCCAGGGGAACCGGGTCTCCTTCATTGTTGCGCACATAGAACATGGAAAGCTTGTCGATGCTGTCCCGGTACGGTGCGTCCGCCTGCATGTACACCTGCCATTCCTGTCCGTAAATATTGAAGTTGTTCAGGAAGGTGCTTCCCATGTATGCCTGGATGGTGGCGTAAATCTCATCCACGTCCATATTCTGGAGAGTGGCCTGCTCCGTGTTTACATTCAGGTTGTACTGAAGGTTGGAGGGAGACATGAAATTGCTGATGCCCGCTATTTCCGGCCTCTTTTCCGCCGCCTCGATGAATTTGGACGTGTTGGCGGCCAGGAATTTTTCCCGATGCCCTGGCGGTCCTCCAGCAGGAATGTGACATCCCCGGACGTTCCTACGCCAGGCAGGGGCGGCGGCGGAACCACATACGCCACGCCGGAGGAAATTTCCGCGTTCAGCCTGCTTTTCAGGCGTGCGGCGATGCCGTCCGCCGTCATGCCCGGAGCAGTCCGTTCGGACCAGGGTTTCAGGGAGATGAAGAAGAAGGAGTTGGAGGAGCTTTGGACGGAGCTGATGAGGTTGAAGCCGTTTACGGTAGTCACTACGTCCACGCCCGGATCCTCCCCTGATGATTTTTCAATCCGCGCGGCGGTGTCCGCCGTGACGTTCAGGGATGTATTGTCCGGCAGTTCCACGCCGCCGAACAGGTAGCCCTGGTCTTCATTGGGAAGGAATCCGCTGGGAATAAGTTTAGCCAGGGGAAAGAGAAGGGCGGTCATGGCGGCCAGCAGCAGGATGGACAGCCACATGTGCCGGATAAGTCTGGCGCAGATTTCCACGTACCAGTCGCGCGCCTTGTTGAACCCCTTGTTGAACAATTTGAAAAAGGGCCCCGGCAGGGGAATGGAGTCAGCTTTTCCCCTTTCAGCAGCCCGGCGGACAGGGTGGGGCTGAGGGACAGGGCGCAGAAGGCGGAAATGATGATGGACATGCCGATGGTCACGGCGAACTGTTCAAACAGTTTGCCTGTGACGCCGGGCAGCAGCAGCGTGGGGATAAAGACGCAGGAAATCACCAGCGCCGTGCTGACGATGGGGCCGGATACTTCCTTCATGGCCGCAATGGTGGCCTGAGGGGCTTTCTCCGTTGGAAATATGGTTCTTCACCGCTTC